>Ga0228535_1000119_pt1 | contig 246994 bp, 263 predicted proteins | sample SJ1metagenome_FD_168457 | JGI IMG/M metagenome (GOLD analysis project Ga0228535, IMG submission 168457) | Enriched culture of PCE-dechlorinating microbial communities from Ithaca, New York, USA - SJ1 | ecosystem: Engineered > Modeled > Simulated communities (microbial... > Unclassified...
CAGTATTCCTATGTCAGAACCGATACTGCACCACAGTGCATTCGTCGGGTCTCCATTAAAACGGCCTCTTACGTTGCTCGCTGAAGGTTATATACTTTCGTATCGCCCTTCCCGAACAATCATTCCCAGGCCGCCGACTCCTGATGTTTCAGGAAGCGTGTGGGATACAATAGTTGATCGAATTCACATATATAGATAACGAGGTTCTGAAGGAAAATTTCTGTCACTTCATCACATTCACTCTATCTGCGTTACATCGGTCAATATTTTCCAACTCGGTTTTATGAAGATATTTTTTCGGAATTATACTTCTGATGCAACAACCGGGAGGATCTCCGGAGGTCTCTATTCTCTCTAGAGCGCAGATTCAGATTATACCTGATCCGGTCGCATGCTGAATCGCCGCATACGTGGCTGGATTGGGCTCAATATATACCTCGCCAAAGAACGTGTCCTGGGAAATCTCCAGGTATCCCTCATGCATGAGGAAGAGGAGCGGGATAAATACATGAACGACCGGCCATTTCAGACGGTTTGCAATCTCCGATAAAGTGACTTTCCTGCCCTGAGACACACAGTCCACACAGCAGGTTAATACTTCCATGGCATTCTCCTGGTACGCTTCCTCATGGGCGATTGAGACGACTTCTTCAGTATACACGAGCCCGTCATAACTCCAGACTTCGCGTTGTCGCCTTCGCTCTTCTTTTTCTGCATTCCGAAGAAGGTTGATGAGGTCGTAAAGGGTAATCGGCTGTTTGCGCATACTCTTTCGTTCCAGCCGGCGCGTGATCTCATGTTCAAGCAGCTGGACTGGATTGTGAATCCGTGACAGAACGTCATCATCCGGACTCTCAGGGATATCCCCCCCGTCATCTTCTTCCTCAAATCCCCAGGAGCGATCTTTCAGATAATCGGATTTGATCCGCAGAAGAGTTGCGGCATACAGAAGAGTTCTCGCTGAAAGGCGGAGATCAAGCATCTCCTGTTTTTCCATCTCGACAAAGAACCGATCCGTAACTTCGGTAATATCGATATTCCAGGGATCAATCTCCCCGCGTTCAGCCATCTTTACCAGGATTTCAACCGGATCATCAATCATCCATACTCACCCCGGTCACAAGACTGGTCTTGTCAGGCCGGATAGTCACACCGAGGATTCGGTCTGCAGAATCAATCATCGGTTTTCGAAGAGAGATGTTAATAAATTGTGACGTTCCTGATAACTCCCGGATCATCTCTGCTATCCGCACTACGTTTGATCCATCAAGATTCATATCCACTTCATCAAATGCATAAAATGGCGCAGGGATGTATTTCTGTATTGAAAAGATAAAGGCAAGCGTTGTAAGCGACTTTTCACCACCGGAGAGTGCAGAGAGATGGTGCACTTTTTTATCACGTGGCTGGACTGCAAAAGACAGACCACCAGTAAAGGGATCATCGGGGTTTTCAAGCCTGAGTTCTCCGGAACCCATGGTAAGGCGTGAGAAGATATCCCTGAAATTGGCATCTATAGATGTGAACGCATCCTGAAAGGCTTCATACTTTTTCTTTGAGAAAAATTCTATCCGTTCCTGAATATCATTCATCTCCCGTTTTAACGTTTCAACCCTGGACATTCGTTCCGCAACAACTGCATGGACCTGTTCATACTCCTCTATGGCCCGCATATTGACATCCCCAAGACGTTCAATGGCGACGATTGTCTTCTGTGACCGGTCTTCAATCTCCTCTTCACTTAAATCGGTTCTGCACTCACCTGCTTCGGTTACCAGCTCTGCAATTTCCGATTTCAGAGCAGATAATTTCTCCTCCATACTCTCTATTTTCAGCAGAACCCGATCCTTTTTCCCTGAAAACTCGCGAATCTCCAGATCAAAGGAGTCTGCCTTGTTTGAAAGTAATGAACGCTCTGACCGGAGATCCTCTATCTCCTGGGAGAACTTGGCTACTGTTGTCTCGGCATCCTTGATATCCTGTTGCTTCTTCGCAATCTCGTCATGACACTCGCGTATCTCTTCCTCGTACCGTTTCATCTGTTCCCGGATACGCTCCATCTGCTGACGTTCTTCCTCAACTTTTTTCTGGGCAAACCCAATCTCCAACCGGATTTCGTTGATCTCCTGTTCCTTATTATGCAGCCTCCTCTGTATCTCGGTGATCTGTCGTTCTGCCTCTTCACGTTGTTCGTAGAGTTGAGGAATGCCGGTTTCTGACAGATGATCAGTGATATCCTGAATCGCTTTCTGAATTCCCGCAAGAGTCTGATTCTTCTCTTCTATTGCAGCTTCAACTGTTGCAAGTTCAAGAGAACTGCCACCGCCTCCCCCGCCTGCTGCTTCACGCTGTTTCTGAAGAGAATCCTTCTCGGAAAGGAGATTAACCTTTGCTGATTCTGCAGATTCCAATTGTCCTTTCGCCCTGACAATGGCACCTTCAAGTTCCAGTCTCCGGCTCTGTACAGAATCACGCTCTGTGGTATCAGCTTTCAATGACTCGGACAGTGCCTGCTCATCTGCAGTCAGAGCAGCTAATTGGGATGAAAGATGCTTCACCTCATCAACCGATGTCGTCCCAAACCCGCCGGCATCTTTCTTTATACTTCCTCCGGTCATTGTTCCTGATGGTTCAAGCAGCGAGCCATCAAGCGTCACCATGCGTGATGAACCAATCCGTTTACGTGCATGGTCAAGGGTATCAATAACTATGGTGGAACCGAATACAACCCTGAAGGCTGCATCAAACCGGGGATCATAATCAAGCAGATCCAGAGCAAATCCCAGAACATCTGATCCTGGTGGCAGAGAAGGAAGCGGTTTTGGCCTGAGCTTATTTAATGGGAGAAATGTTACCCGACCCAGTTTATGCTCCTGCAGGTACCGGATTGCATCCGCAGCAATTTGATCTGTTTCTACAACAACAAAATGGATCTTTCCTCCAGCTGCAATAGTCAGTGCATTCGCATATTCAGGTTTACAGGTTGCAAGATCTCCAATAGTGCCATACACCCCGTCCATCCCGAGAACTGCTTCCATCGCGCGATTATACCGACCCTGGGCCTGTTGCTGCGCTTCTTTTCTCCCGATTTCAACTTTAAGATCCCGGATCTGTCGAATCAGTCGATCATGCTCTTCACGTTTCGTATAAAGAGCAGTATCAAGAGCGGCCATCATCCGATCATGCTCTTTCTTCTCTTCGGTAAGCCGGGATAATGCCGTGGTAAGACCTGCGATATCCTCATCCTTCTCCCGGATGTCTTTGTCTATCGCAATTATACGGGAGGTAAGGCGGTCTTCTTCAGCGCTTCGCATCCGTGACCGTTCAATGAGAATATCCTGTTGATGCAGTAATTCACCCCGTTCTTCGCGGATTTTGTGAATCTCTGAACGCAGGTTTTCCAGTCGAGCCTCCTCTTCTTCAAGACCTTTCGTCTCCTGGGCTATTGCCTGCGATATGCGATCAAACTCCTTTTGTACTGCAGATGCCGTCATAGAGAGATTGGTCCGGTCAATCATCAGGTTCCGCATTTCGGTATCAAGGGCCTGTATACGCTCTTCCTGTCGCTTTACATCCGTGAAAACATCAGAAAGCCTTTTATTCGCTTCCTCCTTGTCTCGTCCGGCCCGATCTATCGAACGATAAAATCCATCAATTGCAGCCTTTGCCTCAGCAATCCTGGACACCAGAGCCATATATTCACTTCCAGTCCTGGCGGCAATCTTCTGATCTATCTCCGCAATCTCATCCCTGATAAAATCCCGTTCATGAGACTTCCATGAGATATCTGCCTCAATCTGTACAACCTGACTTTTTTCTTCGGCTATTGACTGCAGAAGTGCATCCTGATCCTTCTTTCGGGCAGATAGTCGTGCGGCTGACCGGCACATTGTCAGATATTTCAGTTCATCCTGTAATTTCCGATAGGAAACAGCCTGTTCTTTCTGTTTCTCCAGCTGAGCAAGCCTGACACTCAGCTCCTCAATGTGAACCGACTCTTCGGTCATTCGCTCTCTGACCTGTGAGAGTTCGGAAAGGGCCATATCTTTCTTTGAATCAAACTCGGCAACGCCGGCTATCTCATCTATAATCTTTCTCCGTTCATTATCACTCATCTCAATAATGCGGTTGATGTCCCCCTGCATGACCACATTATACCCATGGGGGACAATTCCATGACCCGCAAGAAAGTCCAGAAGCTCCCCCTGCCTGCAGGAGCGTCCATTCAGATACAGATAATTATAATAGGTGTTTTCGGTTCTCTTGATACGACGCCGGATATTCGTCCCGTCAGAGAAGGTGATCTCAACTTCAGCGGTATTTCTATCGGTGTTCAGATTGATGAGATCAGTCAGTTTCTCTGCACGAAGATGCCTGGATGAAGAAAGGGCAAGAACAAAAAGGATACTATCAATAATATTGCTTTTTCCTGAACCATTCGGTCCGGAAATTACTGTAAATCCTGGTAAAAATGGGATTTTTGTTTTTCTCCCAAAAGATTTGAAGTTATCTATTTCAAGTTGTGTGATATGCAAATCCTTACACCAGAGCAAGGAAAGGGAATTATTTTCCTGATTTACAAGTCTTCTGAAGGCTCTTTATCTTCTGCAATGATGAGATCATTCGAACCACTTCTCTGATGCTGGTCTTTATATCTCATCCGGGCATCGCGGGCGGATGCAATGATAATCTCTTCACCGCTCTCCTTTTCCGGCTGTAATGTACCATCAGGCTGCATCTTCAGGGTGATCTTATCCCGTATCGGAGGAGAGACAGGTTTTACCGTTTCAGCCTCCGGTTCAGGACTTTCCCGCTCAACCTTGCTTCGGGAGATTGGTGGAGCAACTGCCTGGATAACCGGTGGTGGTCGCTGTTCCTTTTTCAGCTTCATAACTACCGCCTTCATATCCAGCATTTCATCAGTCAGGCCTTTGATGAGCGCTTCCATGTCTGCTACTTTCCGTTCTAGCAGACGAACCCGTTCATCAAGATTATTTGTCCCGTACCCTTCTTCACTCATAACCTTACAATCCTGATATAACCCGGCAATCTGTCTGTGTTAGTATTTGATACTAATACATATATATTTCCCTTCTCAATTTTTCATTTTCTCTTAAACTGGCCGCATGACAGGGAAAAATTATCCGGATTTACAAAACCATATTACCCTTTTATGCCAGATGTGTATGCACATGTCCTATCTGGAAACGACTGATCCAGAAATTGCAGCGATCATCGATAAAGAAACCAACCGTCAGATAAACGGCCTTGAACTTATTGCTTCAGAGAATGTCGTCAGCAGGGCAGTCCTTGAAGCTTCCGGTTCAATCATGACGAACAAATACGCAGAAGGGTATCCGGGTAAACGATACTACGGCGGATGTGAGTTCCATGACATGGCAGAAAATCTGGCTCGCGACAGGGTTTGTTCCCTGTTTGGTGCAGAACATGCAAATGTTCAGCCACATTCCGGCAGCCAGGCAAATATGGCAGTATACTTTACTGTCCTCAAGCCAGGTGACAAGATCCTTTCCATGAACCTCTCACAGGGTGGCCATCTCTCCCATGGGTCGCCGGTGAACTTTTCAGGTATTATCTATGAATCACACCAATATGGTGTTGATTTAAAGACAGAGCGGATGGATTATGGCACGATCGCCGAGATGGCACGAACTATCAAACCGAAGATTATTGTATGCGGTGCGAGTGCCTACCCAAGAGAGATTGACTTTAAGGCCTTTGCTGAAATCTCAGAAGAGGTCGGAGCATACTGTGTTGCAGATATTGCGCATATTGCTGGTCTGTGTGCAACCGGCATCCACCCAAGCCCGGTCGGTCTGACAACCTTTACCACTTCAACCACGCATAAAACACTTCGTGGTCCCCGTGGTGGATTCATCCTCTGTGACAAGGAGTTTGCAGCACCAATTGACAAGGCAGTATTCCCCGGAATGCAGGGCGGACCCCTGATGCATATCATTGCTGCAAAAGCAGTCTGTTTCAAGGAAGCATCCACAAAAGAGTTCAAAAAATATTCAGAACAGGTTGTGAAGAATGCACGGACGATGGCTGAGACTTTATCAGCAAACGGTGTCAGACTTGTATCAGGAGGAACCGACAACCATCTCTGTCTTCTTGACCTGACGAACTTTGGTATTACCGGACTTGAGGCGGAACAAGCTCTTGGAAATGCCGGGATTACCGTAAACAAGAACACCATTCCAAATGAGACCAAGAGCCCCTTTGTCACCAGCGGTCTTCGTGTCGGAACTCCCGCTGTTACCAGCCGGGGTATGAAGGAGAGCGAAATGAAACAGATCGGAGAATGGATTGCAGCAATCATCCGTGACAGCAAGAATACCAGACTTCAGGAAACAATCAGGGAAGAAGTCAAATCTCTTGCCAGCCAATATCCCCTCTACCCTGATCTGACATGATATTAGATGGTAAAGGACTTGCAGCACGTAGACTCGAACTGCTGAAAGAAGATATTATTGAGGGGGGCCTCTCCCCAACTCTTGCTACCGTTATTGTAGGTGATGACCCGGCATCACATATGTATGTCAGGATGAAGCACCGGGCTTGTGAACAGGTGGGAATATCTTCGGTAAATATCTCCCTGCCGGAGGACACAACAACCCGGACTATCCTTGAACGTATTCGGCAACTGAACGAAGACCCGGATATTGATGGAATACTGGTCCAGCTTCCTCTCCCAAAATCCATCGACACCGAAGCGGTTCTTGCAGCCATTCTGCCTGAAAAGGATGTGGACGGATTTCATCCCCTGAATATGGGCAGGCTGGTCACCGGACTTCCCGGTCCCCGGCCCTGCACACCAAAGGGGATCATGACACTTCTTCATGAGAACAAAATTTCAATAGCAGGGAAGCGGGCTGTTGTTGTTGGTAGGAGTGTAGACGTCGGTCGTCCTATTGCTCTGCTTCTTCTCCATGCAGACGCAACCGTGACCATGTGTCACAGCAAGACAGAGAATCTGAAGGAGATTACAGAACAGGCTGACATACTCGTGAGTGCTGCTGGAAAAGCAGGCATCATTACTGCTGATATGGTAAAACCAGGAGCGACGGTTATTGATGTCGGGACAAACCAGGTGAATGGAAAACTCTGTGGTGATGTGGCATTTGATGAGGTGGAGAAGATTGCCGGGGCTATTACACCGGTGCCGGGTGGTGTCGGGCCGATGACCATCGCATCACTTATGGAAAACACCGCAGATATTGCAAGGAATCGATGCGGACATTTCATGTAAAGGGCATTCATATCGGCAGGCCCTGCCCTGTTCTGATGGGTGTTCTGAACATTAGTCCCGAATCTTTTTATCCAGGTTCTTTTGTGCCAATTTCAGCGGTTCATGAGACTGCCGTTCAGATGATCGCTGACGGGGCTGAGATTCTCGACATTGGGGCACGAAGCACTGCACCGGGCAGCCCTCCGATTTCAGTATCTGAAGAGACTGCCCGGATAAAAGAGTCTTTACACAAACTGCAAGGTGAGGACTCTGTCATCAGTATTGATACCATGCACCCAGAAGTCCTGAATGCAGCTCTTCATTTTGATATCCATCTTGCAAATGATATTTCCGGGCTTTCAAACCCGGATATGGCAAAGCTCATCGCAGATGCCGGACTTCCGGCAGTTCTTATGGCATCTGGAAAAGCCCCGGGTGATGCCCGCTCTCTAAAGGATACCCATGACTCCATCAGAAATGTTCTGACACGGGCACGTGACCAGGGGATTGAGGATATAATTCTTGATCCTGGCATCGGCAAATGGATACCTGAACGGACAGCAGAAGATGACTGGGAACTATGCAGGCATTTTCATGAATTATCGGCATATAATCTGCCACTTCTTGTCGCTGTCTCAAGAAAGTCATTTATTGGAGAATTAACCGGTCAGTCACCAACCGGAAGACTTGCCGGAACACTTGCCGTGACGACCAGATTAATTGAAAACGGGGCATCAGTTATTCGTGCCCATGACATCCCGGAGACCAGGGACGTAATAAAAAGTGTCATGCACCTGATGAGGTAGGAATGAGACAATTTCAGATCTTCGGACTACAGACTGCACTCATAAAACCTGGAGACTCCCTGCTGGAACATCTCTATGCTGCCTTTGATACTCAGGGACTTGTCCTGCAGGATCATGATATCATCGTCCTTGCAGAGTCAGCGGTTGCAACCGCCCAGGGTAGAATTATCGAACTCCAATCTATCCAGCCATCAGAAGAGGCACGAGAGGTAGCTTTGCAGTATGACATCGAACCGGCTCTGGCTGAAGTGGTAATCCAGGAGTCTGATGCTATTGTAGGGGGGATACCCGGGTTTTTACTATCCATAAAATCTGGACATCTTCTTCCGAATGCAGGGGTTGACGGATCAAATGCACCTGAAGGGCATGTCACGCTCCTTCCGGCAGATCCTGATGCACTGGCACACGATCTCCGGAAAACTATTCTTGAAAAGACCGGCTGTGTTGTTGCAATTCTCATTATCGACAGCAGGACTCATCCCATGCGATATGGATCCGGAGGGGTAGCCATCGCCTGTTCCGGCATTCCTGCCATCATCGATGAAAGGGGAAGAAAAGATCTCTTTGGCCGGGAACTCAAGGTCACCAGGCGGGCGGTCGCAGACAATATCGCATCTGCAGCCGAACTGGTCATGGGAGAATCCGATGAACAGACCCCGGCAGCCTTGGTTCGTGGTCTTGATATCGAGTTTGGGGAGTTCGAAGGGATAGATCTTATCGCACCGGATGAGTGTATCTTTATCGGAAGCCTGAAAAAGGCATATATTACTCCTCCCTGACTGTTTTTTTCAATTCATACAGGAGGATCATAATACCAGTGAGAATCACAATTACCGGCCAGAAGGGGAAGGAAAAATTCCACCATCCGATATCATTTCCAAGCCAGACAAATCCCCAGCAAAAGATTAAAATGCCAAGTCCGATGACCCCGACATTCATTCTATGAAAATATTTCATTTCCGTAACAATTCCATAGGATAAATCAGAAAGCGGTACACTATTACAACCCGAACGGCATATCCCAAGTATGACTACAGGCATTGCATTTACATTTTGCAATCATACTTCCTGATTCCGTCGTGACCAGATCTTCAAAATCCGTGTCTTTCGAGTTGCATTTCGGGCAGATTATATCTCCCATGATATCAGCATCACATCACCCGGGGGGGTCTTACTTACAATTCTGCATCTGGATCTATTTGAACCCGGTGATACGCAGATGCATTATATATACAACATCAGGTCTTTTCTCTGTTTGCCTGATCAAGAGTCATTGTTCGGGAAACTTCTTTCATATAGACGGCAAATAAGAAATTAGCTGTGCTATTTCACAGGGGGTTTACATGATTATTCCAGGGAACATTTCATCTCTCACTCTTCTTACAGGAGTGATAGTCATCATCTGTGTACTCACACAGGCAGGAACGGCGATTCCTGATCAGAGTATTTTATCCAATCCATCGCCAATACAACAGATTTCTCCTCCGACGGTATCACCGGGGGTTTCTGGTGCTGTATTACAGTCTTCAGCTCTTCCCATAGCTGTCCAGTCGGTTGAAGTGTCAACAGAATATGCGCCTGATCGGCTGATTGTGCGATATAATCCTGACCGCCCACGAGCTGAATCCTCGATGATGTCGATTCAATCAGCAACAAATACACAGGCCGGAACATCGGTGGTAAAGGACCTGAGTGATGCAGGAATTCCTGGTATGCAGGTCGTTCAGGTTACCACGAACACACTTGATGCAGCAATGGAGGCATATAAAAACAGTCCGGATGTTTTGTATGTCGAACCAGACTACAAGATCTCCTTAAGTCCGATTGAAAAGACCGGAAAAGTGGCGGATGTCGATACGATGAGTATCAATTCTGCTGCATACCCGAATGATCCCGGCTACCAGTATTTATGGGGACTTCACAACACCGGACAGGCCCCGTTTTATGGAATGGCCGATGCCGATATCGACGCACCTGAAGCCTGGGGCATCACGACCGGTTCACCCAATGTTGTTGTTGCTGTCGTAGATACTGGTGTTGACTACAATCATCCTGACCTTGCTGCGAATATCTGGCAAAATTCCGGTGAGATCATCAATGGGGTTGATGATGACGGGAACGGATATATCGATGATGTCCGGGGCTGGAACTTTGTCTCAAAGAACAATGATCCCATGGATGACAATGGTCATGGAACTCATTGTGCAGGTACCATTGCTGCGGTGGGAAACAATGGGATCGGGGTCACCGGGACAGCCTGGAATGTAAAGATAATGCCACTCAAGTTCTTGAATGCCCAGGGCTCTGGATATGTATCTGATGCAATTTCTGCAATTTTATACGCCAACCGGAAAGGGGTAGCCGTAATCTCCAACTCATGGAGTGGTACCGGGTATACCCAGTCATTGAAGGATGCCATAGATGCATCTTCTGCAGTTGTCGTATGTGCAGCAGGTAACAGCGGTGCAAATTCAGATATTGCTCCCCAGTACCCGGCAGCATTTACCAGCAGTAACATCCTCTCGGTAGCGGCGACGGATTATAATGACAAACTGGCATCATTCTCCAATTATGGACCCAACTCAGTCGATCTTGCAGCGCCGGGTGTCAGTATTTACAGCACGTCCAAATCAGGCACCTATCAGTACCTGAGCGGGACATCCATGGCCACACCACATGTGTCTGGAGTTGCGGCATTGATAAAGTCACAAAATCCGTCAATGTCTGCGACCCAGATTCGAAGCAGAATCTTCAGCAGTGTTGATACGATATCATCCCTCTCCGGCAAGGTTGGATCTGGAGGAAGACTGAACGCCGCAAAGGCCCTTGGAGGATCAACCCCAACGCCGACTCCGACACCAACCAATACCCCTTACCCGACGGTAACGCCTACGAAGACACCGACACCAACGCCGACATATACTCCATATCCAACCCCGACACCGACCGTATCACCTACACCGAAACCAGGGTCTGATTTGAGTGCTACTTTTTATGCGGCACCAACCTATGGAAGGGCACCATTACGGGTACAGTTCATTGACCAGTCTTATGGAAACCCGAACAGGTGGACATGGTCATTCGGTGATGGTGGATTTTCATATCAGAAAAATCCATATCACACCTATCTCAAGAAAGGGACATTCTCAGTCCGGCTGACGGTAAACAGAGGCGGACAGGCAAGTACGGTTTATAAACAGCGGTTAATAACCGTAATATAACTTTTTTCAGCAAAAAATCAGAGTTGTATAGAAGCAAGTGCTTCTTTTACTTTTGGTCTCCAGGATTCAAATGGCCGCTGATATATTTCAGCAGCTTTCTGATGATCGGGATCGTCAGTATTCTTCTCAATCCGGTCCAGCGTAAGCCGGGCAGTGTCCAGAATCCAGCAGTCAACCACAGTTTTATCAACGGCGGTAATAGATTCTGCCCTGATTGATACCAGGTTTCTGCCATCAGGGGCCTGAAACACCCCAGGCTTTCCAATAATGACTACATAGGATGGTGATTCGATCGATGAGATCTGATGAAGCGCTTCGGGTTGGTAGCTCCCGGCACTCACAAAAAAGATTCCGGTGGGATCCATGACCCTGATCTGATAAAAGACCGCCTCTCCTTCAGACTTCTTCTTTTCAGTCAGAGTTCCGGCGATGAATACACGATTACACCGTTCTCCAGTTGGAAGCAGTATATAGGTCGGGCTTTTGTCATCCGTCCCTTCTCTGAAATGATGGTGAGCTTCCCGAAGTTCTGCCGCAAAGACTCTTTTCGCTGACTCGCGTTCAAATCTTCGGTTTGCTGAGTTGTCACTCATGTGATCCACCCTCCGCACGGTTCATCAGTTCGGCCAGCATCCCAGCATCAAAAGCCTGAAATTCGCAATTATAGGCAACCAGGCGATTATCAAACACTTTGCCCCGGCAGATAAGATACCGCCCCAGAATCTGTTCATTGACATGATAAAATACGGTATCAAGACCAAGAGGGTTATTCTCTGCCATCTCCTGTGCCGTGATGAGGTTTAATCCGGTCAGTTCTTCAACACCCTCCCGTGAAATTATCGTATCATAGGTCTTCTGACCGTCATCAAGCCACCCTTTAACCCTGAGATCATAGATATAATTCGGCTGAATTTCATGGATCGGACAATAATTCTGCCTTGAGAGGACACGACCACATCCCTCAACCGGACATCGCTTGATAAGACCTGATCCTGGAGACAGGTGGACAAATGCCCCCTTTACTTCTTCATTCGGAGATCTCACCTGAATAGAGGCGCCTTCGTCTGGAAGAAGGGTTGCCCCGTTCAGGGTTACAGATAACCGGCCGTTGAACTCATCAACTGATGCATAATAGATACTATAGACCATGTCCGGTACCAGTCTCTGGGCCATATCATCCTTCCAGGTGACGAACCGGATGGTCCCCGACTCATCGCCCAAAAGGCCGCTCTGGTAGATGCGTTCTGAAGTATTTTCATATTCCTGAACAAGTTTTACCCGCAGACAGACGATTCCCGGCCCTGCCTGGGCGACCGGAATGATATTTGGTCTGATACTCCGGTCCTCCAGAAGTGGTGTCGCTGTACCAGGATTTATCTGCATGCTTAATGCCCCCCGGTACCGATCCACAACTGCCCCCTTTATTGCATACCACTGATTTTCCATCAGGGGTTCTGCTCCCGGACTATTTCGGATGATAAACCTGACCGCTCCGGAATCATCAGCAAAAACACCCCGTTGAAGTATTTGATCAGAATATTGCTTCTCAATCGCCACTACCTTCCCCTCAACCAGGGCGACACCAGGTGATAATTCTCCAACCGCGGTCTTTTCGATGTCAGGCATTTCATCTCTGGATATGGGGGTGATTTTTGTCCCGCTATGAATTTTTATTGATAATTGCCCGTTAAACTCGTCTGATTCAACAAGATCCAGCCGGTACCAGTGCCCTTGTTCAAGGAGCGGAGCATTGGCAGAGGCCCAAACGGTGAACCGGATAGTACCTGAATTATCTGCAAATATTCCAGACTGTGCAATTGAAGGAGACCGGGGTGGAAAGATGGTTGTGACCTCACCTTCAACAGATATCCATTGTTTTGGTTTTATCTCTGATATCGGTGTGATCACCGGTTCAGGAACAGAATCCGGAGAAAGTTCAGTTATGGTGGTTCCCGAATGAACTTTCAGACTTACCTGACCATTATATTCATCCGCTACCGCAGATTCGAGCCTGTACCATTTTCCCTGTTCCATCACCGGTGCATTTGCCTTTGCCCACACGGTAAACCGCATAGTCCCGCTTGAGTCCATTATTACCCCGCTTTGGGCTACTGATGGAGAGCGTGACGGGATTAAGGTAACTATCTGTCCTTCGACCGTTACCCATTGTTCGGCCTGGATCTCTGATATCGGTATTACAGAATCAGCATCCTGTTTTGACGGACCTGCTGATGGAAGTTCCATCCCAAATTGCCGGGCATAATCACCAATTATTGATCGTTCCGCTTCGGCCGGCGGGACAGAGAATTCTTCTACAAACCTGTTGATCTTTTCCTCAAGTTTTGCCCGGTCAATTGGATGACCTGCTGCTGCAAATTTTTCGGAGATCCTGTCTGCGATTTCTTTGAGTTCCATTTCATCTCCATAAGAAAGGTCAACAACAAGGGTATTTAAAGAAGACACCCGCGGGGTGAAAGTGAAAACATCAATAAATTATAGATATTTTAGAGAATTTTGGAATATAAAGACTTTAATTCAAATAAAGTGGCTTCAGGATTTCTCAAAAGATGGCTGGTTACCAATGGGTGGTGATTTAATAAACAGCGGGTGCATGCCCAGACCGGTGCCCGTTCAGATTTTAAAATCCAATCACCAAGGGTTGTATCTCCACACGGGTAGAGCGGACAGTAACAGAGATCACATCGCTGCCCCTGATAATGACACGGATAATAGGGGCAATGCTCTTTCTCCCATAATACCCAGTGAGGTCCGCCAATACCTGAACGGATAAAAAATGAGGGCTTTTTCTTCTTCGTATCAGACTGGCGAAGCAGAGCTTTTGTTACACCTGTATACACTGTTTCATGAATCCGCTGTCCGGTTTCTGTTGCACTCCCTGCGTACCTGATGGTCCCCTGGCCTTCAGATGCGATGATGACCGCGTCAGTGACCGTTCCTGCAAAATCATAACCGGCATCACGAAGAGCGAGGACTTTTGCTTCGGTCGTAGTAATTACCGCATCGACCAGAGCCTGATCATGAAAATCACGGGTCAGGACAATAATATTGATCGTCCCGGGAGCAGGATTTGGTACATCCTCCGATACCGGTACTGATGACTGCACCGGATCAGGGTGGGTTATCCCTGCCGTTACAAAGACCATCATGGTATCCCAGGAAAGAATACAGAGTGTATTCATATCAACAGCCGTCAGAAGACCAGCAGTGTCCGTATATGAAAGACCCAGAGAATATGAGAGCAACTCCAGCTCCTTCTCCGGATCATGAGAAAAGTCGTTTTGAACCTGATGATTTATCAGCGTTGTACAATTTCGAATGCCACCATGAGGTCCGGAACTGCAGATTCGAAACTTCCCACGTACGATAAGGGAATTTGATCTGAGGAAATACCTCATGTGACGCTATAACGCTGGCGGTCTTTTAATTCCTGTTGTTTGCCTGCATTCCAGCCGGACACGTCCTGCAGGTATCCGGTAACCCTGCTAATCTGCACAACGTCATGACATCCACATTCAGGGCAGACCGGTTCACCACAGAGCGGGCAGTATTCTATTGTTGCAGCAATCTCATGTGAACAGTCACAATTGTCAAGGGGGCACATGATCTCCGGGTTCACATCACCGCAGACAGGACACGGACTTTCATCAACAATCAGGTGGCAGGTGTGACATTTATATCTCCGTTCACTTTCAGGGATCTCCTCCTTGCAGGAGTACTTCTCTGAAAGAGCCAGTTGTTCCTTGGTCCAGTTCATACTTAGTGATTGCCTTTCATTCCCTTAATGGATAGGGAAGATGAGGGTTCGTTCTGCGAAGACTTCTGAACTGTGCATATTGCTGCGCCGCACCGGCAGGATCTGCAGACTCGTAAATTGCTCTACCAACGATAATTCCATCCACGATTCCTGCTATTGCTGATGGATCCCCGCCCTGTGCACCAACACCGGGTGACAGGATCTTTCTGGTGCCGATGAGAGTGCGCAACATCTGTGTCCGTTCAGGTCGTGTAGCTGGAGCAACAATCCCATCCGCCCCGGTTTCGCAGACAAGGGCAGCAATCCGCTCGGCAATGCCCCCATGGAAAAAGTCTACCGCACCAGGATGGCTCATCTCAGTGACGACATAGCACTCTCCCCCGTGATCATGAGCAGTATCTACACAGGCGAGTACAGAATCCCTGCCGACAAAGCCGTGACAGATAATTCCTGAAAACCCATGAGAAAAAACTTCCTCGGCGATAAGCCGGCTTGTATTTGGAATATCAGCCACCTTGAAATCGGCAATAAGGGGAAGTCCCCCGGCTGATAATTCGTCAGCTATCGTAAGACCTGCTGCCAGAACCAGGGGATAGCCTATCTTTATCGCATCCAGATATGGTCCAGTCTTCTCTGCAATCGACACCGCTGCATCACGGGTGCCTACATCCAGGGCAAGGATTACTTCGGTCATTTATTTCTCCAGAACTGCTGACATGATAAGTGGGAAGGTTATCGTTGCATCACCATACACCGTAACCGTCTGTGCATCCTCGTCAACCTTTCCCCAGGATCTGGCTTCATCAAGAGTCGCACCAGAGAGACCACCAAGATCAGGCCGGTCTCCGGTCAGTTGCACGGCATAGGTAAACCCTTTTGGTGTCATGAGCATGCTCTGGAGGATATAATTCTTCGGAACACCGCCTCCGACAAAGAACGCACCAGCGATGTCTGCTGAAAAACACCGGTCCATGATTTTATCCATGTCACCAAATGCGTCAACGACTATCTTGTGGGTCTGCCGGTATAACCAGAACTGCAGCCCAATCATCGAGTCCTGAACTGCAGGACAGAACACCGGGATCTTCTTTCTGGCCGCCGTCGCAAGGATACCTGAATTGAGGTGAGAACCGATATGGGCAAGGAGATCCGTGATCGATATGACGGTACCATCAGGAATTTTTGAGAGGATGTCCTGCATAAACTCCTCAAATTTTATGAATGAATCATTCGGGAGATAGACATCATAAATCCGGTTAATCTCATCATGCCGCAGCTCAATATCGTTGCATTTCTCCGTTCCCCGGAAATGATGGCATCCGATTGCTTCTATAATATCATGAGTCAGGTTGGCACCGGTTGACACCAGAACATCAATGTATCCTGCTTCCATAAGGTCAGATACAATACCACCCATTCCAGCGGGAACCATCGCTCCGGCAAGACCAAAAAAGCGGGTTACCCGTTTATCCTGATACATCGTACCGGTTATGCTCACCGCCCGTGACAGGGCACCACCATTATACGCTCCAGCCTGCTCCATGGCACTGATGAGACTTTTTACTGTCATCCCAGACTTAAGATGGACCTGTCGTACCGGCACATCACATTCCATACTATATGTATGGATGGTCAACTCCCAAGTACCTGACGTGCGAGGAAATGCGATCCCACCAGGTGAAAATCAGCACCCCTTCTTCCGTGATGAGGGAAGGTAGGAAGGATGAGGCTCAACATAACCCCGGACAATAGGTCGTGAGAGATGACGTCGTGCTCCGGGGGGAACTTCGTACCAGCCTGAAGAGATGGTCCGCTTTTCAATGATGTGTTCAGGGTTGGTTGTGCGATTCCCGCACCGGCGGCATTTATACCCTTTTCCTGACCCTGCACTGGTCATCCGCTTCTGACATGCCGGGCAGATGGGTGCCCGTACTGATATATATGGTTCAGCAGAGAATACGTACATCTTCTCAAGGTTCAGGGTATTTTTCAGGTAACTCCCGGCCACCAGGATCTCATCACCAGGCCGTAATGATCGGACAATATCCCTGAATTTCTTCGTCGGTTCAAAGGCCATACAGTGAATCTGATGATCACAAATCTTGAGCGGGAAAATGACATGGCCGCCTTTTCCGGTTTTTGGTGTACCATGAACCCTGCCCCTGATCAGGTATGATATCCCTTCAGTCAGAAGGCTCCCTGCATAAAAGACCAGGTGTGCATCAGTCCCCTGGTTTGTCTTCCAGATACGAGCCAGATCCGCTCCTTCTGATCTGACCATCGACACTGCATGAGCTACAGAAAAGGGAGAGTCACCCCTGATACCAAATAACACCGGATCCGGTGTATGAGGGACACAGACCGGGCCTTTCATATCCGTATCCCAGGTATCCCAGGTATGAGGACTGGTCAGTACCTCTGATAATCGAAGACTCTCGGCATCAACCTGACGGGGAGTATACAGCCGACCGGGATGCCGGTATGCCAGATACTCCCAGGTAAAATCTGGAAACTCACTACACACCGCAGCAGTCGCTCCAATAAGACCTCTCCCAAGTTTATACCCTAGAAATCGCAATGCATATCTGGCAAGGAAATCCCTGGCTTCATCGATCCTGCAATGACTCTGAACCGCTTTCCAGTAAAAATCAGCGGGTGGCTTTTGAAGACTGACCACAATACCGGGATGCGTATTCTCACAGGAGAGCGCAGCGAACTTTTCCACAAGACCTGATGCGATGCTGAATGCATAATCCGGATCGCCTCTGACACAAAGAGAGATAGCAGCATTTCCCCGTGTTTTATAGGGCACAGTCGGGTTGAGTCTGACCAGTCTGGAAGAAAATACCTTCATTCCTGACTTTTCAAGAATTGTGGCCAGCACTGCTCCAAGCCAGGTCGTACACATTCCATCCGGAGCATCCGTATCATCAAGGCCAATTAAAAACCAGGTGTTCGTCATCAGCTTTTCATCCGTATATTTCTGCAAATCTCATGCAAATCAGGGAGCATCCAGATTATCTGCTAATTATGAATCTGCGCACCACATTCCTTATGTACAGGAATTATACAAGTACCTTCTACGGTACATGTCCCAGGATCGTCTGCTCCGTAATGTCATCAGTGTGATGATCATGGCAGGATATGAAGTATCCGAAGTTTTCGCAATGAGACCGAAGAGTTTTGACATCATTGCAGGAAATGGTGAACGGATAGTAGTCCTGAAAGTCATCTCACATATCGATAGCATTAGCGAAGAGAATGCACGGGATCTTGACAGAATCGCACGTAACCTTGACGGTACTCCCCTTATCGTCGGTGAACGGGCCCGTGATGCTGAACTTGAACGTGGCGCAGTATATGTCAGGTACGGAATATTCGCGATAAATTACCCGACCTTGCATGATTATTTTGTAGAAGATTCCCCCCCGCTCATTTATGCATCACCCGGTGGTCTGTATGTGAATATCAGCGGGGAACGGCTGCGTGAACTTCGTGAGACCAGAAGCCTCTCTCTCGGAGACCTGGGGCAGATTCTGGGTGTTTCCAGACGGACGGTGGCAAAATATGAGGCAGGCATGGGAACAACGATTGAGATAGCGCTGCGTATCGAAGAGACTTTTGACTCAGGAGTAATCGAGCCGATCGATCTCATTCAGTCAAAATCACAGTTCACAAAACCTGAAATGCCAGAGGTTCCGGAGGAGATACCGATTCAGGCTGCAATAGAAGAGATGGGTATGCATGTCCAGCCCATGTATCATGCACCATTTCAGGCCCTTGTCAGGTATGATTCACATACCATACTCACCGGATATGGATCGGCACAAAAAGTCGCACGACGTGCCGGGATCATTGGCAACATTTCTCAGGTGACGCGGACACATGCCATGTGTGTGATGACCGATGATCAGCGACAGCGCAGAATAGGCCGTACCCTGATGATTGGTGAGGATTCTCTTCTTTCTCTTGATGAGCCGGATGATCTCATCAATCTGATCCTAAACTGATATTTTTATATAGAACCACTAAACAACCTTATCCTACAACGTGGTGATATTTTATGGCTACACAACTTGGAGGACAGCCAATTCTCATCCTTAAAGAAGGAAGTTCCCGTACCCGCGGGCGCGATGCACAGGGCATGAACATCGCCGCAGCAAAGGCCGTTGCCAATGCAGTCCGGACTACACTCGGACCAAAAGGCATGGATAAGATGCTGGTCGATACCATCGGTGATGTCGTCATTACGAACGATGGTGTAACCATTCTCAAAGAGATGGACATCGAACATCCTGCTGCAAAGATGATGGTAGAGATCGCAAAGACCCAGGATGATGAGGTCGGCGATGGAACCACCACTGCAGTAGTTATCGCAGGAGAGCTCCTGAAACGCTCAGAAGAACTCCTTGAACAGGATGTTCACCCAACGGTTATCGCCCATGGATACCGGATGGCAGCTGAGAAGGCACAGGAACTTCTTCAGAAGATTGCCATTGATGTCAAGCCGAGAGATACAAAGATACTCAAGAAAATAGCCGAGACCGCAATGACCGGAAAGGGCGCAGAAGCAGCAAAAGAAAAATTCTGTGACCTTGTCGTCCAGGCAGTCACCATGGTTGCCGATGATGATGGAACGGTTGACACTGAAAATATCAAGATTGAGAAGAAAGTCGGTGGTTCAATCGAAGATTCAGAGATCGTCCTCGGAATGGTCATTGACAAGGAACGTGTCCACCCCGGCATGCCAGAAAAGGTCACCAAGGCAAAGATCATGCTCCTGAACGCTGCAGTCGAGTTCAAGAAGACTGAAGTTGACGCAGAGATCAGCATCACCAGCCCTGACCAGCTTCAGGCATTCCTTGATGAAGAAGAGCGGATGATCAAGTCCATCACCGACAAGATCATCAAGAGCGGTGCAAAAGTCCTCTTCTGTCAGAAGGGTATTGATGACATTGCCCAGCACTACCTTGCAAAAGCAGGTATCCTTGCAGTCCGCCGTGTCAAGAAGTCTGACATGGAGAAACTCAACCGTGCAACCGGTGCATCCATCATCTCCAGCATTGATGCAATCCAGGGATCTGAACTCGGATATGCAGGCTTGGTCGAGGAACGCAAGATCTCAGGCGAAGAGATGATCTTTGTCGAGGAATGCAAGAACCCCAAGGCTGTCTCCATTATCATTCACGGTGGAACTGAACATGTCGTTGCAGAACTTGACCGTGCTTTTGAAGATGCAATCCGTGTCGTCGGTGTTGTTCTTGAGGACAAGAAGTGTGTAGCCGGTGGCGGAGCTCCGGAGACTGAACTTTCGTTACGTCTTCGCGAGTATGCAGCAAGTGTAGGTGGCCGTGCTCAGCTCGCCATCGAAGCATTTGCAGCAGCCCTTGAGATCATCCCCCGCACTCTTGCAGAAAATGCCGGACTTGACCCGATTGATATGCTTGTCGAGCTCCGTGCAGCACATGAGAAGGGTCAGAAGACGGTCGGTCTCAATGTATTCGATGCAAAGCCATCAGATATGTACAAGGAAGGTGTTGTCGAGCCGCTCCGTGTCAAGACTCAGGCTATTGCAAGTGCAGCAGAAGCTGCAGTAATGATCCTGCGGATCGATGACATCATCGCTTCAGCAAAATCAGCAGCACCAGACATGCCACCAGGCGGAATGGGAGGCATGGGCGGCGGTATGGGTGGAATGGGCGATATGGGCATGGGTATGTAAATACCCCCATACCAACAAAACACTCACCCAAAAAAATTAAAATAATTACTCATGAAGGGATGACGACGTTTCTGTCGTCCCCGTCAGAATTTTTTTCACGTCTACCCAGATAATCAGTCTTTTTTCTGATTCATGTTCTTCTGAAGAACTTTCAGCCCTGATCCCTTCTTCTTCATCGAGTTTGATAATACCCTGAATATAATCGGTCAGGTGTTCATCTACTCCCTTAATATTGGTATCAATGGAATTCTCATCAATAGTGAGGACACTGTGAACCTCATCGACGATTACACCGACACTGGTATTTTCAAAGGCATCCGGAATAAGTACCATAATCTTCTGCTCTTCCCGCTTCTTAGCCGGTGTGATGCCAAGAAGATAATGCAGGTTTATAATGGTGGTAATCTCTCCCCGGAGGTTTAAGAGACCAGTAACATGGGAGGGAGCACGGGGTATTGGTGTTATTGGCAGCATCTCCACGATTTCACGTGCTATGCCGATATCCATGGCATATAATTCTCCCCCTAACTCAAATTCCAAAATATCTACAACCATACCTGAAGATTGATCTATTCTTCAGGGGTTTGAACTTTTGGGAATGTAAAATAATGACAATACGTGAACCCGAAAACAGTGATGAATGCTGACAGTAATTAATCAGGGAATGTGTAAATGCAGGAGAATAACACCTGCCTGTGTGTGCTGAACCAAACCCCCCGGATATCTCATGCCTGATATGTTCACACAAGTTCCCTGACAATATTTCATTCTTTTATGGCCAATATATAAACCTTCGTTACTATTTTTTAAAAATACAGACCAGACATCGGATAATTGATCTTCCCCTATCAGATATGAAAACACAGAAAGGGGGTATTATTAGACTTAAAATTGCATTTAAATAATAAATTGAAATTTTTATGATGAAAGCATCTTTTTCAGAATATATAAGAATAGTATTATAAGTAACTTACAGATGATTCAAAACCTGACAATTTCCCTGATAACTGATAATACGCGCAGATAAACATAATAATTCAGATACACATAATGACTCTTACGGCACTAGATTCATACCATCTGAAAAGTTCAAAAAGGAACACTTTTCATCTTCACAGAGAAAGGAGTATTATTCATAATGATGACAGGGGCTATCTCAAAAGGGATGGATTATGGCTGGAAATCCAATTAAGGTATTATTTGTTGAGGACAATGAGGATCATGCCTTCCTAATTATTCATGAACTGAAAAAGGGAGGATATGATCCTACATTAAAACGGGTTGATACCATAGAAGATGTCAGGTCTTCTCTGGATTCAAATGAGTGGGATGTCGTTCTCTGTGATTACAGTCTGCCAGGGTTTAATGGTGTGGATGTTATTGAGGAGTACCGGAAAAGAAACCTTGATTACCCCTTTATTATCGTCTCAGGAGAGATTGGTGAAGATACTGCGGTCACCCTGATGAAACGCGGAGCACATGATTATGTGTTCAAAGGCAATCTCTCCCCGCTTGTTCCAGTCATCGAACGTGAAATCAGAGAGGCTGAAAACCGCCATAAAAGACGGGAGATTGAAGAACTGCAGCGTGCAGAGGCGATAAAATTCAGGGCTATGATCGACTCCTCGTATGATGCCATCACCCTCTTTGATAACGATACCCTTATTGAGTGCAATGCAACAACCCCGAAGATATTCAGGGTTCCTGACTCACAATCCATACTGGGAGCCTCAATATACTCACTCGCCCCTGAAAACCAGGCAGATGGTTCATCATCGAGAATCTTTTTTAACAAGGCTTTTACCGCTGCAAAACAGGGCATCCCCCAGGATCTTGAATGCATCCTGAACCGGTTTGATGGTACATCCTTTGATGTCGAACTTACCCTCACATTACTTACCCTCCCCGAAGGCCCGAGAATCCAGGCAACCTTCCGTGATATCAGCGAACGGAAAAGAGCAGAACGTGAGATGCATGACCAGATGGAGACTATCAAAGAACTCCAGCAGCAGGAGATGACCATGATCAATCAAAACCCGCTCCCCCTTCTGCTCATGGACCTGCAATTGCACATTCTGAAGGTGAACGCATCCTTCATTGAGATGAGCGGGTACACCGAACAGCAGCTCCTTTCCATGCGTGCCAATGATTTCAAGGTACTTGAAAAAACCGGTCAGGGGCTTCGTGATGCATTGAAGTCAAAAAAAGCAGTAACCGGCCAACTCATCGTGGAATTTCCGGCAGGCATTCACCATATTGAACAAGATATCATCCCACTTCTTGACAAGCACCACGAAGTTGTCAGTATCATGTCCACATACAAGGACAAGACAAACGAGATCAAAAAGGAACAGGAGATTCAGCGTATGATTAAGGAGGCAGAAGAGCATGCCAACCTCCTTGATCTTGCTGCAAAAGATATCGGTGAAGCGTTTGCCCTTGTTTCAAAGGGAGACATGACAACTGAAATATTAAAACGTGAGAATGATCCGCTCATTGCCGTAAAAGAGAACGCAAATAAGACCATTGCAGCCCTTCGGAAGGCATTGCAGGAGGTCAGCAGAGTTTCAACCAGTGTTTCGGAGAACATGGGGGAGATTAGTAAAGGATCATCTGACATCGCGAGGGCAACCCAGGCAGTTGCCAAAACAACCATGGAGTCTTCAGAAATTGGTAAGAACCTCATCGCCCACATGGAAGATATCACCAACAAAATCTCAAACCTCTCCGCCTCGAATGAAGAGATCACAAGTACTAGCCAGGAGGTTCTCCGTCATGCCAGAGATGTCGCAACACGGGGAAATGAGGCACAGACTCTTGGTAATGAAGCAAACAACAAGATGAGTCTGGTGATGAAGATAGCACAGGAGAGTGTTGAGGATATTGATGAACTCAACTCGCAGATTCGGGAGATCAATAAGATCGTCAAGATGATCAATGACATTGCCGGACAGATCAATCTGCTTGCCCTGAATGCTGCAATCGAAGCTGCACGGGCAGGAGATGCGGGAAGAGGGTTTGCGGTTGTTGCCGGTGAAGTCAAGAACCTGGCCGCTGATGCACGGAAAGCAACCGACCATATCGGCGATGTTATAACCGCCATTCAGAGAAGCAGTGAGAAGACATCAACGGCGATCCGATCTTCCCACTCCGAGATTGCTGTCGGCGTGGAAAGTGTGAACAAGACCATAGAGTCACTCAATATTATGGTCAGCGGGGCATCAGAAGTGACCAGGGACATGGGAGAGATTGTCAGAGCGATAGAAGATCAGGCAAATATTGCCACAGCCATCGTTAACACTGCCCAGGAAGGGATCAGTCTGACAAGTGAGAACCTTACCCAGATAGAAGAACTCTCCGCTCTTGCAGAATCAGTCAGTGCCTCAGTCCAGGAGATCAACAGTGCTATTATTGAAGTCGAAGGATTGTCCGGAGAACTCCGGACCCAGATTCAGGCCTTTAAAATATAATTAAAAAAAGTTCTGGGTGGCATAATAATATTCACCATCAAATGCCACCCCAATTCCGATTTTTTCGTGAGCGGGGAGGAGAAGTGCCTCTTTATGCGGCGGGCTGTCCATAAAGGATTCAATGGCCACCTGTGCAATCTCATAGGGGTCATCATTTCTGATCTCCCCAAATCCGTACACATCCTTCTCAACCGGGATCTTCACAATATTCTCTCCAATTCCGTAAAACGATGTCCCGTCCGGCAGCGTCCGGGACTGATCATAATGATGGCGATCTGCACGATCTGCAGGGTCCTCACCATCCGGATTGGTATGATCAAAAAAGCCCCTGTGAGCCATATCTTTGCTGTGCTCGAGAGCGATCACATCCAGAGCGGTGTCACGGGTAAGTGAAGGCAGGTCCCGGAGGGCCCGTTCATCATTCGAGAGAACAAGAATAATCTCTGCAATCTTTTCATTGAACCAGTCCTGTGGCCGGGTATATGTCTTCCCAATGGTAACGGTCCCCTGTGAAATGACATCATTCTCAGGATGGGGATCAGGAGTAAGGGAAAAACCCGGTCCCAGAATTGCCCCTGCGATATACTCCCCCGGAGGAATGGTATCTGGCACAGTTGCCAGGAGTTCACGATGGGCAGTCTCTCCAGGCCTGAGGAATGAGAAATGCACCGATCCCAACTCATAATCAGCCGGTGTAATTTTTTCATCGGAAGAGAGATAAAAAGTCACTTTTCTGCTCATCGAGATCATCTGACCATAATTGACTGCTGTCACACTTCCAAAAACGGAAGAGCCTGGAGCAGCAGAGGGTTGAACATCGATTGAAAGCAGTCCGATATCTGCTGCTTTTTCTTCTCCGGCCACAAAACACGGGATAGTAAGAAGCAGAACACAGATGAGGAAAAAACGAAATATCAGTATGAAATCACCCATAAAAACCTGAAGAGTTTGCTGAAATATTGTCTGATCTCACCATCATTAGTGTTTCTGGTCTCTTAAAACCGAAACCACCGCATCATCACAATGGCATCTTCTGTGTCGGCATAATACCCGCAGATCTGAAACACCGGTTCGTACCCGAGTTTTGTGTAAAACTGGATGGCAGAGGTGTTTGAGACTCTGACTTCGAGCTGCATGGCTGTTGCTTTCTGAATCATTGCAGCCTGCTCAGCTCTCCTTACCAACGTCTTGCCAATACCCCGATTTCTCATATCAGGACTGACAGCAAGACTACAGATATGCCCATACCGCTCCTCACCGGTGTCCTCAACACCACAAATGATATATCCACATATTGTGCCTTCCAATTCGGCAATGAAAACCGTATCTGAAAAGGTTGTGATGGCTTCCTCAAGTGTCTCACGCGCCCAGGGGTCAGGAAAAGAATTCCGTTCTATCCCCTGTACTGCTGTAATATCCGCCAAAGCCATCTTTCGTATCCGGAGACCTCTTTCCTGCATCAAAGCCTGTACTTATCTGTCAGTGTTATCATATAGAAACAAGGGAATATAGGTAAGAACACCTGGTGTCTTATGGTTCATGTATATCCATTTCAAGCAGTGCGGCCTGCTCCTGGAAAGGCAGAAGAGATTGCTGCCGTCCCGTATGACGTCGTGAGTGCCGAAGAAGCACGGGAGATAATTGAGAAGAATCCACTCAGTTTTCTGCGGATAAGCAGAGCAGATGCACTTCTCCCTGACAAAGACCCGTATTCAGCGGAAGTATATAAACTTTCACGGGATATATTTGATGAATACTGCAATTCCGGCCTGTTTGTCCAGGATGAGACGGCTGCAATGTATGTGTACCGGGTTCATGACGCCGGCAGAACATATACCGGCATTGCCTGCTGTGCTGATACCAGGGAGTATGAGAGTGGTGAGATCCGCCGGCATGAACTGACCAGATATGACAAGGAGGAAGATCGGACCAGGCATATTGATGCCATGAATGCCAACACCGGTCCGGTTGTCCTTCTTCACGGCTCTCATGCTGAGATAAAAGCGATCCTGAAGAAGTCCACTGAAAACCGTGAACCAGATATGGTGGCACATGCCGCTAACGGAAGTGTCCATGAAATTTTTGCTATAAGGGATGAAGCCGTTCTTACCCGGCTTCATGAGATTTTTGTCTCAATCCCGGCACTCTATATTGCTGACGGGCATCACCGGTGTAAATCAGCAGTCAATATTGTTGAGAAGAGATCAGAGGGAGGTGTAAAGGTCCCTGAGGAGACCCATCACGTTTTGTCTGTTATCTTTGCCGAGGATGAGGTAAAAGTTCACGGGTACAGCAGATTACTTACTGATCTTGCACCCCTGACACCAGATAATTTTCTTAAAAAAATATCCGATATTGCACATGTCACCCCCTATGGTGATGCAGACCGGTCCCAGTTTACCCTGACACCAAAGATTGGCGGAGAAGGCGATCATGTATTCCACCTGTACCTCAAGGGAAAATGGTATGAATGTGTGATCCCCCGCAACCCGAAGATTACCGATATCAGGGCGCTGGATGTGAGTGTGCTTCAGGAACAGATCCTGATCCCATTCCTTGGCATCACGGATCCGAGAGGGGATCCACGGCTTCAGTACCTTGGTGGTGCCCGCCCGGTTCGTGACCTGATGATAAAAGTAGACAGCGGTGAGTATGCAGCGGCAATCGCGATGCAACCGGTCGATGTAAGAACCGTCTTTTCTATCGCCGATGCAGGGGGAATCATGCCACCAAAATCGACATGGTTTGAACCAAAACTCCTAAGCGGACTACTTGTCCACTTACTTGAATAAAAATTTTGAAGTTTTATCAGATTTCCGCTGCCTTGATGGTATAGGCGGTTGGCGGAACCGGGATTGTGATGTTCAGGTCATCCGGAGCCGTGACATCGGTTGCAGATGCGATAAATCCATCATATTCTGAGGGTTTTATACCTGCAATTACCATATCCTGACCGGTATATGATCGTGCAGTCAAATGATAATTCCCACTGCCCCGCTTCCCATAAATCTTTACATAGTAGAGTTTCTGTTCATCCGGATGTGATATTCCGACATATGCATTACTTCCAAGCCTAGTATCTGCAGTGATTGCAACACAGGGTTTGTATTTCGGATTGCATGCTTCATAGACATACAGATCAAGATCCGGACCACAGTTCCTGGTTGTGAACATATCAACATCAGACCTGCTCTGCATCAGGGGAGCACTGTCATCACAGGGGCCGGAAAGCACCCATTCAACAAATGAACGGTTACCGGTGAGCCGGTATGCAAATGTCTTTGATTCGCCTGCATTTAAAAATCCGGTCTGCAGGTTATCCCGGTACACCATGGCCGGAGCACAATCAGCCATATTATAGCAGGGTCCGCCATAACAGGAGGTCGTTATCGGACATTCCTTGTCTATCGCAAGAGTATATTCTGCAAACCCTTTCATTGATTCAACAACGACAAACCACTCCCCGGACTCAAGATGTATCTTCTGTGATGATGCTGGTGACAGGGTACTCACATCTGCATTCCTGGTCACATGAATCGCAGAAGGTACCCAGGTACTTGAGGCTTTTTTGGCATACATGGAAAATTCACTCCCCTGGTCCCCGGATAGCGTGAGGGTTGCGGTGCAGGGAACATTGATGGTATACATCTTATTCTGTCCTGCATACAGGGCATTGGAAAATGATTCGGATGACGCCCCACTTACCAGACAGGGCAGAGAGATTAAGGCAAAAACGAAAAGTAAAATGTACCAATTTTTCTGATATTTCATAGATGACCCATCCAGCTCTTCCTGTGTGATCTTGAGCATGATGGTAATGAATCTTACCAATTAAAGATCAGAAAAAAGGAAATTTATTGATCTGAAACCTGCACAAATTCAGCCGTGGGAGCCTGAACTGACGAAGATACTGCTGTATCTAATCCGGATCCGCTCCCGGCACTCGAATATGCAACGGTAGATGATGTTGCCACAACCGGTGCTGATGCCACAATAATCGGCGTATCTCCAAAGCACTTGTAACTGTTCATCCGTAAATTATAGGTTCCACTGCCGCTGCGTGCATATACCATCACATAGTAGGTTGAACCACGTTGCGGGTTTGAGATGGACACATAGGCATTCGGACCGTTTGCGTAGTAATTGGTATTACAATACGAGTACTGTGGATTACAGTCCTTAAATACATAGATGTCAAAGTTCGGGTTGAAACCGCTACCGCTGAAGACCTGTCCGGCCATGGAAGAGACGATGATCGGGGTCGGACCGCTGCCTGATCCGGTCAGGATCCATTCGATCTGTGACCGCCCATCGGTCGGGATGTAGTATCCATAGACTGCTGCTTGTCCCGGATACAGGAATCCTGAACGATCAACGGTCTTATAGGGACTGCATGGTCCGGGAACCGGAACCGGTACTGGTGGAGATGGCGGAATAGGTCCTGGCGGGAAGCAGTTGCTGTCTGCTGTCACATATGCTGTTCCACTGCCAGACCGTGCATACACCACAACGCACCAGAGTCCCTGATCCAGGTACACGGTTGCACTGCCACCAAGGCCGCTGCTGTAGGCATACGTGTCATAATGACTCATGATGTAATTATTCGAGGGGCAGGTTCCGGGAGAACCATAGTTCTTCATTGCATAAATGTCAAATGCTGCACCATAGGGTGACTGAACCGTTACCTGGGTCCCGCAATATCCGGATACCCCGATCTCATGCATTGCTGCAGAGCCCTGCCAGAGCCGGTATGACTTTGGAAAGTCGGTCGTATATGCACTTGCAGATGATACAATCAGGGCACAGGCGATGAGTATCAATAGGGCTGCTCCGGTATACCAAATTTTTTTCATAATAACACACTCCTCAAGGTAGTTACCTTGCTTTGTTTTCTACTAGCGTGCAGGATATGATAATCCTTTTGAGTTGAGAGATGTTCCGATAATTCCGGAACAAAAAAAAGAATTCCGGAAGTTAATCCAGCTCTATCATTCTGAAATTACAATCTCTGCTGAAGGTGCTGATACTTCTGAACCTGAACCAGTGTCATCTGATGCTGCAGAGGCGGTAGACATGGTTGCATCCATTCCCGCAGATGCCACAATGATGGGTGTTGAGCCACTGCACTTGTAGCTGTTCATCTTGAGGTTATAGGTTCCACTGCCGCTGCGGGCATAGACCATCACATAGTAGGTTGAGCCACTGGAGGGTGGAGCGACCGATACATAGGCGTTCGGGCCATAGGAGTAGTACCGGGTATTACAGTATGAGTTCTTTGGATTGCAGTCCTTGAAGACATACAGGTCAAAGGTGCTGCCTCCATAGGAGCTGCTCTCAACAGACTGTCCTGCAGATGCCACAATAATCGGGGTGCTGCCACCACCTGAAGAGGTCATGGACCACTCGATCTTGGATCTTCCGTCAGTCGGGATATAATATGCATACACTGCTGCCTGACCCTGGTTTAAGAATCCTGTTCTGGTATCTGACTTATAGATCCCACAGGGGGTCGGGTAAGGAGTCGGATACGGGGTCGGATATGGACAGGTTGATGTAACCCGCAGGGAATACGAACCACTGCCAGAGTAGCCATACACAACCAGGCACCAGGTTCCAGCCTCAAGGGTCATGGTTGCAGTCCCGCTGTAACCGTATGCAACCTTGTCATAGTTATACAGGATTGAACTTGGTGAGGGGCAGGATCCATATCCCCACTTCTTCTTTGCATAGAGATCAAACCGGGCACCATAGCTGGAGACCACGGTTGCCGTTCCCGGGCAGTTTAAGGTGACTTCGTATACCTGTGACGTCTGGCCCTGCCAGAGTGAGGCCTGCTGTTCACTCAGAACACTCATTTCTTCCGCTGAGGCTGGTACTGCCACCAGAGCACATATGATAAGCATCAGACAGGTGATGCCAATTTTCCAGAAGGTTCTCATCATTCCACTCCTCAAGGCGTATTGCCTTGTGATGAAACATACTCTCATATGTGACCTTATAAGGCTTGTTGTCAGGAAATATCCGGAGTACAGTGTTTTTTACAAAAAGGAAAATGCCCTATGAATGCTTCCATTACCGGCGCCAGAGACATGAATTCTGATAATCGGAAAAAAGAGGTTACCGGGAGATGACATGCTCACCGGTGTAGAGTGAGACCACGCCACCGATTATAATAACCGCTGGAGGCTTGACGTTACGTTCCTGCGCACGTTCCGCGATTGTTTCAAGGGTCCCAATGGTCTCACGCTGATCTGGTCTGAGCCCGCGCTCAATCACGGCAACTGGCGTTGCAGCGTCCATACCGTGATTCACGAGAAATTTTGCTATCTTCCCAAGGTTTTTCACACCCATCAGGATGACGATGGTGCCCCGTGATCTGGCAAGCCACTCCCAGTCGATTGCAGACTCTTCTTTTGTCGGATCCTCATTGCCGGTCAGGATGGTTACCTGTGATGCATATTTCCGGTGCGTTACGGGGATTCCAACCGATGCAGGAACGGCGATGGCACTTGTCACGCCGGGAACAACCTCCACTGAAATGTTATGCGCCCTTAAGGTCTCCAGTTCCTCACCGCCCCGTCCGAACAGGAACGGATCTCCTCCTTTTAATCTGACAACATTCCGGCCCTGCTCTGCGTAGGAGACCATAAGCTGCTCAATCTCATCCTGCTCACGGGTGTGGTGATCCCCGTACTTGCCGACATCTATCTTCTCAGCATGGGCCGGAAGACTTGCCAGAATCTCTTCACCGGGGAGCTGGTCATAGAGGATGACCTCTGCCGTGTCCAGAACTTCCCGTGCCCGCTTTGTCATAAGGCTCAGTCCACCCGGACCTGATCCCACCAGATATACTGTACCTTTTTTATCCATGTGTAATTCCCAGCCGCTCGTATGCTTCCCTGATCAGATCTCCTGCCCTCTCCCTGACTTCAAGACCAAACCGGTCCGCATCGTCAATATCTGATACCAGTCGTTCAAGCCTGAAGTGGCGGTCACCTTCAAGAGAGAGAACTTCTGCAATCATCAGACAGTCCTTGCAATAGATCCCGAGCGGCGTGAAGCATCCGCCCCCGATCATCTCCATGACCCGCCGTTCAAGCAGGGTGTCCATCCTGGTTTTGGGGTCATCGATCTTCGATATGATATCGGTAACATCCGGGTCGGTCCGTGATACTACCGCAATGGTCCCCTGGTTTGGAGAGGGGACATGTACACGGGGATCCAATTGGTATCCGTCCAGTGTCATGGAGAGCCGTTCAAGACCGGCCTTTGCAAGCATGATGGCATCATACTCACCACTCTGTAATTTGGAGAGCCGGGTGTTTACATTCCCCCGGAGTGGTCTGATATCAGCCCAGGGCAGATTGCGACGACACTGGGCGGTCCGCCGGGTGCTTGATGTCCCAAGTGTTGTGATCTCATCCAGCTCATGGTCAGTGACAATATAATCACATGGAGAGTCCCGGGCAAGAATGGCGGAGGTTACCAGACCGTATGGCCGCTCTGCAGGGATGTCCTTCATCGAGTGAACAGCCAGATCGATTTTATTCTGCACGAGTGCATCATCAAGTGCCCGGACAAATACTCCCTGCCCGCCGATCTCATGCAGGGGGACTCCGGTCTGTTCGTCCCCGACGGTAGAGATGAATACCAGCTCCGTATCCACCCCGAGATCTTCAAGCATCGTGCAGACCTTAACCGCCTGGGCTTTGGCAAGTTCTGATGCCCTGGTTCCTACGCGGAGAGGCATGATCCATACGCCGAAGAGAGGTATTCAACATCCGAATCAGAATGAGCAGCTGACAGGAAATTAGTCTCAAACTGTGACGGGGGTAAAAAGATCCCCTTTTCCAGCATCTTCTCCCAGAATGCCCGGAATTTTCTCGTGTCTGATTCTTTTGCCTGAGCATAATTTTCAGGAGCCGACGACCGGAAGAAAAACTTGAACATGGACCCAAGTTTCACAAACGAGCCTCCTTTCCCCTGACAGGCTTCCCCGATCACCGTCGTCGCCGTATCGAGGAGCGTATACATCCCCTTTCGTGAATGAATCTCCCGAAGTGCTGCAACACCTGCTGCAAGACTGAGCGGGTTTCCGGAGAAGGTTCCTGCCTGGTACACCGGCCCGGCGGGCGCGATAAGTTCCATGATCTTTCTTTTCCCGCCAAATGCTGAGAGGGGGAGTCCTCCGCCTATGATCTTACCCAGGGTGGTGATATCCGGCGTTACCCCGAAGAGCTTTTGTGCTCCGCCAATCCCAACCCGGTATCCGGTGATGACCTCGTCAAAGATGAGCAGGATATCATGTTCAGCGGTGATCTTGCGGACCTCCTGAAGGTACCCTGGCTTTGGGAGGACCGGGCCGATATTTCCCATCACTGGTTCAAGAATCATGGCGGCGATCTCGTCACCACTTTTTTCCACCAGAGCGATTAGTGACTCGGTGTCATTGTACGGAACCTGCCTCGTGTGCCGCACGATATCTGACAACACTCCTGCAGAATCAGGCTGACCAAGGGTGGTACACCCGGACCCTGCCTGCACAAGGACCCCGTCATGAGCCCCGTGAAATCCGCCCTCGGTCTTGATGATGTCACTCTTTCCGGTATACCCCCGTGCAAGCCTGATAGCTGCCATGGTCGCTTCCGAACCGGTAGTAACAAACCTGACCATCTCAATGGATGGATGATCAGCGATCAGTATCTGTGCCAGATCTATCTCTGCCGGAGTCGGGGTGCCATACAGCCAGCCGTCATCCAGTGCAGAAGAGATTGCATCGCCAACCGGTTTACAGGCATGACCCAGAATGAGCGGTCCATATGCCCCACAACAGTCGATCAGTTCAATCCCGTCTGCAGTAAATATGCGGGAGCCGGATCCCCGTACCGTGTAAAAGGGATATGGCTGTATTGCCCGGACCGGACTTGAAACACCACCAGGCATCAGATCCCTGGCAATAGTATAATATTCCCTGCTCTTTTCACTCATGTTCGCTTAGCCACCTGCATACATCTTCAGCAAAATAGGTAATGATAAGGTCAGCACCCGCCCGCTTGAGCGAGACCAGGCTTTCCATGACAACCCGCCGTTCGTCAAGCCAGCCTTTCTCTGCCGCAGCCCGGATCATGGAGTACTCTCCTGATACCTGGTACGCTGCAACCGGCAGGCCGAGTTGTTTAATGTCAGTGATGACATCTCCAAACCATCCGGCCGGTTTGACCATCAGGATGTCTGCCCCTTCTGCTGCATCCTGCTCAGACTCCCGGTACGCTTCCCGGCGGTTTGAGACCGGGGCCTGGTACCCGGTCCGATCCCCGAACGAAAAACCTGAACCCGCCGCTTCACGGAACGGACCATAAAGGGCAGAGGCAAACTTCGAGGAGTATGACATGATGAGGACTTCCTGATGTCCATAATCATCAAGAGCCTCCCGGATGGCAGCAACCATGCCGTCCAGCATACAGGAAGGAGCCACGATATCTGCACCTGCTTCTGCCTGCGAAACTGCAATCCGCTGCATCATCTCAAGCGATGCATCATTCAGCAGGTCTGGCCCGTCACAGCATTCACCCACATAGCCGCAATGCCCGTGATCAGTGTATTCACAGGCACACAGGTCAGTGATGATGACCATGTCAGGACAGGCCTTTTTCATCGCCCGGGTCACTTGCTGAATAACCCCATCCGGTGCATACGCTCCTGACGCTTCGGCATCCTTGATAGACGGGATACCAAACAGGAGTACGGCACGGATACCCGCATTCTTCAGCCGTATTACGACCTCTGCAGCCATAGCAACCGGCCAGCGGTTTTGTCCGGGCATAGCCGGTATCGGAACCGGTTCTGCGATGTTCTCATCAAAAAAGAGCGGTGCAATCAGATCATCTTTCCCAATATGGGTCTCTGCAAGCAGTGGGATAATCTTCCGTCTGCGAAGTCTTCTCAATCGTACGTGCGGGAACATATGTTCTCTCCTCGGGTAATGGCACCAACCAGATCCTCTGCAATCTTCATCTCTCCCCGTTCAGCACAGGTCCGGATGGTAAGGGTAACATCGGTGAGCAGTTTTCTGGTCAGTACCCGGGTCAGATCATCGGTTATATCGCGAATCCGGTCATCACATCCTGACAACCTGCTCAGAGCCCGATCCCGCTCCCTGATCCGGATCTGCTCAGCCCAGCTGTGCAATGTTGCCAGGAGCTCATCTGCTGCCTTCCGGTTAAAGAGTCGGATAAACTGAAGTAATTCCTGGTCAAGAAATTCCCGAACCTTCTCTGCAGCTTCCTTTCGGAACTGTGCGGTATCATCATTGACTTTTCGGAGGTCATCTATCGTGTATAGACAGACGCCAGGTATCTTGCCGACATCCTCTTCAACATCCCGCGGCTGGGCAATATCAACGATGATGAGCGGTCGCCGGGAATGATCAAGCGGCCATGATCTCCCTTTCAATGCCTCCATCACTTCGTGTACTTTAATCACCGGATGGGGAGCAGCGGTGCAACAGATGATGACATCAGACATGGTCAGATACCGGTACAGGTCTGCCATCGGAACGGCGGTCCCGTGAACCTTCTCAGCAAGACATTGGGCCCGGTCAAATGTCCGGTTGGCAACATAAATTGCAGACAGCTGTTTCGCCGCAAGTGCCTGGGTGACCAGAACCCCCATCTCACCTGTCCCCAGGACAAGGATGTGCCGGCCGGCCAGAGATCCGAGCTGCTCTTCTGCAAGGAGAACCGCCGCAGACCCGATCGATACTGCACCCCGGTTAATGCCACTGATTCTCCGGGCCTCGGACCCGGCATGGATTGCCTTGTTGATACAGAGGGTGATCAGAGGATCTGCAACCGACATCGATTCAGACAGGCTCAGGGATTTTCTGAGCTGTCCCAGGATCTGGTCTTCACCGATGACCATCGAGTCAAGACCTGCTGCAAGGTCGAGAAGATGGGATAAGGCATCTGCATCCTTCCACATCTGCCATCCGGCCCGTCCCTCGCTCTCCAGAAAGGTGCCAAGGAGATCTGCATTCCCATGTACCATGATCTCAATCCGGTTACAGGTCTGTAGCAGGATAACCCCCTTAAACCAGTCACCGGCACGGGTAAGGAAAGCCTCTTCATCAGGAAACCGGACCGATTCCATATCTGCCACCGATGCAGTATGATGGGATATTCCTGCAATGGTGAATGGTGAAAAGAGCGCATGTGTCATAGTGCAAATCTCCTCTGCACATATTCCCGGGCTGCATTCATCCCATTCGTGAGGGCTTTTCTTGTTTCAGGGTCACGAAGAACAGTATACAGGACGGTATCATATGATTCGGTACCGGCCCGATCCCCCCGGTAGATGTCCCGGATCCATTCGCCCAGGAGGATGAGATCGTCAAGATCAGGAAACGTTTTCTCGATTTCTTCACGGACCAGTCGTGATACAGCCGGGACCGAGCCGGAGGTGCTGACTGCGATGACATACCGGTTCCCTGATATCTTTGCGGGAAGGACGACATCACCCTGTTTCCCTGCCGCTACATTGCACCAGATATGTTCACGGGCGCAGGCGCTTTCAATCAGCTCGTTTAATTCAGGATCTGATGTGGCAGCGATGACCAGCGACGCATCGTGTATCATATTTCGCAGGATTTCAAGGTCTCCAGTCAGATTGCAGACCTCAGTTCTGACCGGGATCTCCTGAAACTCCGGGTGAAAAGAACGACTGTATACGAGGACGTCTGCTTCATATGCGAAGTACCGTGCCTTTCTGGCTCCGATAACCCCTCCCCCGAAAATGATTACTTTCTTGCCGGTAAAGTCAATCATCAGGGGGATCATTCGTATGAGGTTTGCAGGTAGAAAATATCAATCTGTCCAATTATTCCTGACATTGTTCATACGAACAGATCCAGGAAAGATTTCGGCAGATTTATTACCTCACAGAGCTGACGATGTAGAGCAACTGCGTTGATAGTGTAGTGGTTATCACTAGGCGTTGCCAACGCCTAAACCCGGGTTCGAATCCCGGTCAGCGCATCAGGACATCGTGTTCGATTCCCTTCCAACACTTTAAGACGTACACTCCCCTTTTTTTGCTATGCCTCTGCAGACAGTATACACTGATAACGACCGTTTCCATAACTTTAAAAAAGATTACCCAATAAGGACAATCGAATCTGCTCTTGCTCGTGGTGTTCTCTCCCAGGATGATGTATCGCTAATGCGGGCATACCTGGCAGAGAGAAGTGTGGTCAGTCGTATCAGCTCGAAGCGGCTTTTAAAATTAATATCAAGTCTCGTTACCATCCGACGGTTTCTCGCAACAGATTTTCGCACAGCCGATGTATTAACCGTTTACACAGCAGTCAATTCCATAAAAGCCGGGGTAACGCTGAGGGGGGAACCATATTCCCAGAACACAAAGGCGGACCTCGTTCAAATCCTGAAATCGTTCATGCTCTGGATGATTGATTCTGAACTAACCGGTTTGCCGGAGAAAAAGATCCGGGCGATCAAAACTCCCACAAAAATATCAACAAAAACGGACGCTGATCTCATCAGCCCTGAACAAATTACAGCACTTATCGAGGCATGCTGGTCAGACCGTGACCGGGCTATGTTTATGACGCTCTATGAGGGAGGGTTCCGATCTGGGGAAATCGGAGAGATGCGATGGAAACACCTTACCTTTGATGGGACCGGGGTTATCGCAATGGTCCGGTTTAAAACGGAAAAGACCAGGCATGTACGACTTGTCCTGGCTAAGGAATACCTCATAAAGTGGCGTTCTGTTTATCCTGGCAATGCATCGGGAGATTCATTAGTATTCCTGAACGAACGTGGGAAACCAATTACTCATGCAGCGATCTCCCGGCAATTAGGACGATTACAGGAACGAACGGGGATGGATAAACATTTGACGCTTCACTTATTCAGGCATTCCCGGATCACCCACCTCCTTCAACAGGGAGTGAGCGAATCGGTCATTAAAATGATGATGTGGGGAACCATCGAAACAAAAATGTTCCGAGATTACGCCCATCTAAATGGAGATGACACCGACCGGGAGATCTTTAAACTGTATGGGATAGAGCAGGTTACGACCCAGGAGGTTGAAGGGAAGATCGAACCGAGAGTCTGTTCACATTGTCACGAATTAAACGCTCCGATATCCCGGCATTGCCACCTATGCGGGCATCCGCTTACCGAGAAAATGATCCAGTCATCTGATCACCTGTCTCAATGGTTGTTAGACAATGGGGATGAGTTAATCGAATTTCTCAAATCGCGTAATATGAACACAGAAAAAGTACAACAACCGTTGCGCAATATAACGGATATTTAACCGGCTTATCGCCTCTTTTGTTCTGTTTTTATTTAAAGCCTTTCTTTTTTTCTGCCGAAACACATATAAAACCGCGAGAAGATTTAGTTGTGCCTGAATAGGTATCATTCAGGTTGGTGATATTATGACACCAATGCACGTACCAAAAGACATTATGGATGCGTACGAGCTGCGAAGTGGTTTCGTTGGACTCGGACAATTCTTGGAACAGAGAGGACGAATAAAACTGATAGAACCTGAGGGATATGAGTGTCAATCGATACGAAAATAGTTCCCCGCAAATACAACCAGAAGTTTGGCCGCCTCGGGGTGTGTATAAGCAGGGGTATATCCAATATACCCCGTTTACCCTCAAAAGTTTTTGCGTCTGCTTGGCATTACACGGGGCGAGGAGATGACCTCAGTACGTAGAGGTCCGTCATCCCGTGTTGCTGTGTGCGAAGCTCAGCGCCTCTTAACTGAAAAAGGGTACAATGCTGATCGGATTTCATCAGGCAACCGGCTCTATGATATTGTTGCTTGGCAGAACGGGCACATTCTTTTAATTAGCGTAAAAGCTTCACGGCAATTGGAACGCTCGAACTATCGGGAACACATAATAGCGCTATCTGGCATGCTTCGAGACCACCCGGATCCATACCGAACGGCAGAGATGTGGATCTATAGTAGATCCCAATGGCTTCAGTGGGAGATCACACCTGGTGGAGCGATACAAAAGCGGGAGGTAGCTGCATGAGGCCACCATTGCCCGAGGTCCAATATGAGATCCGTGAGGTCGTCGCCTGGCTTAGAGCTGATGGGACCACGATAGTATCCCGGCAGAGGATCGATGCACTTGTTCTTGAGTTCCCGTTCTGGTGCCCGAACACGGTGACAATGGGAGATGTGATCCGACAAAAGACGATCACCTATTGTCTGAACAAATGGTTCCCACTCCTTAACCAGACCGGGAAGAAACCTCGTGCTCATAACTGGGTCCTATCATCAACCGGAGGGATCGAATGTCCCGCCTGACCGATGCCAGTTTGAAGCGGCGTATATGCCCGATCATCTCATCCGGTCAATACCTGCAGTACTGCAAAGGGATGGGGTGCAATGCCGCAAAGCCCGACCGCGTTGACGGAGAGACTGTCTGGTATTGTTCCCTGATCGAACCGGAACGGGAGGAAGGCGATGACTGAAACTTTCCCGCAATATCGGGAATCTCCCTGCAGGCTACCTGAGTACTTTTTCCTCAATGTGTTGGGGAAATGCTACCGAATCCGGGTTCCGTGGATTGCGATACAGGCAGTAGTTGAGATCATCGAATCCCCTCAGGGGGACCGTGAGCACTCGATCAGTTGGAATTACATACCGGGACCGACGATCACCCGGCAGGTATCCACCGGAGGAGCGGAGCATATCTTATCTCTGGCTCGTGAGGAAGGGTGGCTCGAATGACCGGAGTTTCTATGGAACGGGAGATCGCCGTTCTTGATGCCGTTCGTGCGATACACAAACGCAACCGCACGCACGAAGCGGTCATTAGTCGGGCTGCTATCATGAGCGAGATTCTGGATAAACCCAGAGAATACGGGATCCGGGTTTACAACATAAACGAACTCCGGAAGATAGTGACAACGGTTTGCAATGAACATTTTGAAGAAATTTCGAATAATTGGCGGAATGGTGCATGGGTTGTTAGGGGTGTGGAATGATTACGGAAGAGGAGGTACTGAAAGCGATAAGAGCATGGTTTGAAGTTAAGCCCCATGACGGGCGGATACTTTCCCGTGGGAATCTTGAGGGATTATTAAAACTGGATTACAAACTCGAACCGAAGGAGATTCCTCGGGCCCGGTTTATCCTGACCCGAACGTGCAACAAACATTTCGATTTGCGGTCACCGAATAGAAAGACCCGCTCGTGGGTAGTCACATCGGAGGCTCTGGCATGATTGAGGAAATCTGGCGTGAACCGTGCCCGGACTGTGGAGCGGACAACGATCAACTATACCGAATGGTGGACCTCCCATCTGGAGCCCTGTGGGTATTTTGCGAGTGTGGAAGATGTGGGCGTCAATCAGCCGGAGCAATACTAACTGCAGGAGCGATAGCACGAAGCCCAGGTGGCGAAATTGTTGAGATCACAGCTGCAGAGAACTGGAACCAGATGGTCGCCCGACTTCGTGAGAGGGGAGAGATATGAGCAAAGAGACCATCCGAGGGGTCTGCGACACTCTCTTCTATTCCGGACAGGTTACAGAGATCCGGGCACTCGGGGATAATGGTACTCATATCGGATACTATTCCAATTGGGACCGGCTCGCCCAGGACATTGATATCCTCGATGGGTCGGCAGGATTCAAGGGCATTTATTGTGTTCTCAATCCAGTAAACCCGGCACTTCTCGCACGAAAAGCCAATCGAATATCACGGCAGGGAAAAAATGATGCAGCTACCCAGGACACTGACGTTATCCGGAGACGGTGGCTCCCGATTGATATTGATCCCAAGAGACCATCAGGGATCTCGTCATCGAATGCGGAGCACGATCACGCCCACGACAAGGCAAAAAAGATCCGGGCATTCCTGACAGAACTCGGGTGGCCTGAACCGGTCTATGCTGACTCGGGGAACGGCGCACACCTCCTCTACCGGATTGATACCCCGAATGATCCGGAGAGTACTGATCTCATTGTCAAATGTCTCAAGACCCTATCGCGGATGTTTTCCGATGCAGGGGCGGATGTTGATACATCAGTCACGAACCCCTCCCGGCTTTGGAAATTATATGGGACTGTCTCGCGGAAGGGAGACAACACAGAGGATCGACCTCACCGGGAATCAACAATTCTCGAACTCCCTGATGACCTGGCTATTGTTCCAGTCCATGAACTCATGCACCTGGGATCCATTCTCGGACCGGATGACGATGATACTGGTAGGACAAGTAGGAACATTCCCACTGGTGCTACCAGTGTTACTGATCTGGGCGACTGGTTGTTAGCGCATGGAATAGGGTTCACAGAGAAGCCATACTCCGGTGGCCGTCTCTATGTCCTCGATGAGTGCCCGTTCTCATCTGCTCACAAGGATGGGGCATATGCAATTCAGTTTGCGAGTGGGGCAATATTCGCCGGCTGTCACCATAATTCGTGCGGAGGAGGAGAGCAGCGATGGTCAGAACTCCGTGAACGGTACGAAGGACCCCGACCGAAGCGGGATTATGATAAGTGGCGGAAGGACTCCAACCGGAAACAGGCAGAGGCAAAAGTAGAGCGTGACGGCTACCGATACGAGAACGAAGCCGATCCGGATCAATTTGTTGACGCCACCGATATGGTTGATCACGCCAGGGAAGCTCTCCGGGTTTTGAAGGAAGGGGATCCGGTTGAATATATCCTCGACTCGTTCAAGACCGACCATGAAGGGGATGAGACAGTTGCCCGGTGCCTCATCATGTCGTTTGCATCTCGGACGGTCATCAACTCGAATGGGCTTCATGTCCTGGTGACCGGGGAGTCTGGGAAGGGGAAGAGTCACACCTTCGATACGATGTTACAGCATATCCCCCCAGAGTTCCGGTTAGGTGGGCGATTGTCTGACAAGGCCCTGTTCTACGCAGAGGACATGAGGGCAGGATCAGCAATATGCCTCGATGATGTCGGACTTTCGGATCAGATGCAAGAGACCTTGAAGGGAGTCACGACCTCTTTTAAGAAACCGTTCATTTACCGGACCGTCAACAAGGACCGGAAAGGTCAGACGTGCATTATTCCTGAACGGTGTGTCTGGTGGGTTGCCAAGGTGGAAGGATCCGGTGATGACCAGGTATGGAATAGGATGCTCACCTGTTGGATCGATGACAGCCAGGAACAGGATGAACTGGTCCTTGCCCGTGAACTTGAAGCAGCTGCAACAATCCCGGTTGATGAGGATGACCTAAGGTTTGAAACAGTCGTGTGTCATCACATCTGGAACCTACTTACTCCGGTTCATGTCGTGATCCCATTTGCAAAACGGATCCGGTTCTCATCATCAGCCAACCGGAGAAATCCGGGGATGCTCCTCGACCTCATCAAGTCGGTTGCGACACTTCACCAGCACCAGCGGGAGAGGATCCGGACCCGTGGCCGGGATGTCATCTATGCGACTGTTGACGACTTCCGGAAGGCGTGCCGGATATACCAGGCATTGAACGGCGAGTGTGGAAGTCAGGCGTCGAAACTCACCCGGAAGGAAGCCGACCTTGCTGTCAAGATGCAGGAATCTGGGCAGTCAGAGTTCACGATGCAGGAGCTCATCGAGATTGCAGGGACCGGGGCATCATACGGAACAATCTGGAAACGGATACACGGAGGCTCCAGTCACCAGACTCACTACGATGGACTCCTCGAAAAGTGCCCGGCTCTTACCTTTGTTGATAGAACAGATGTATCAGAAAATAGCGGGAACTCGAAGCGCCAGAGGGTCTACATCTGGGACCGGGATCAGTATGAGATGTGGGTATCAGGTGGAGGGTGCTGGTTAGACTCCTCCTCTTCCAATTCTGATGACGATCCCAATGATGGATCTCATAGCGGAAGTAGCGGAACGATTCGGAACGATTCGGATCCACGTCCGACAATAAACGGGACCCGGAAAGAAGAGGATTCTAAGAATAATAATAAAATTGATAATAATAATAAGGAGTATCGGAACGAAGCGAATGTGCAGAGCACACACGAACCCACTCTTACATACAACTCTGCACCTGAAAACTTCCGCATTTCCGCTATGACCTCTGATGAGATCCCATCTGACCAGGCACCATCCGGCGATGTTGAAACGGCGGACGATTTAGATCATCGGAATGTTTCGAACCCTTCCGCTTCCCTACCGAGACTACCGCTATCAGAGTTGGACCCTGATGACTTCGGGCCCATCAATGGGGTATGGGGTGGTCCTTGTGCGGTATGTGGTACCAAGTGGGTGCAATATACCGAGAAGTTCAGCCAGAAACAGAAGGATGAGGACCGGTTCTCTCACAAGATTTGTGCCAAGTGCTACAGTAAGGCGATAGCAGCCAAATGTATGACCTTCACGTCCTTGCCGGGGATGTTGAACACGGCCAATATGAGACAGACCAATGTTGATGTTGGTCGGTGCGATGTCTGCAATACCGGTGCGGCTACATGGATCGACCAGGACACGAAACAAAAACTATGCCAGGTGTGCTACTCCCGTGAACAGAGCAGACCGGAGGTATCGGCATGAAACGAGACCCAAAGCCGACCGGTCGGATGTGTATTCAGCGGGTGGCAGTCGGAGAGCGGGAATGCTCCAACCCTCGGTACTGCTGGATCAGGTGTTCCCACCTTCAATACACGCCGAACGTTTACACCTGCCGGATATCACGAGCGAATAAGAGTTTTCATGAACTCCCTGATGGTCAGTTGATCGCGTCATCCTGCCCGATGAATGAGGGGGGATGTTGATAATTATGGTAATGAAGGAGGATTTTTGTTTGAAACGGATCCCAGGAGCGGCAGGACTTATTGATTCGTTCGATGGCAGAGCAGTTGAGGAGGTATGTTCCGGATGGTTTGACGGAGGGACCCTTCTCAAGTTTTTCAAGGAAATCGGAAAACGGCATGATGAGATCAAAGGAAGGTCAGAGGTCGATGTGAAGATGAGCTTCTGGAAGATGACCGACAAGAACCCGAACAAGCACAAGGAAGTGGGTGCGGTTGTGTGTGTCCAGGTCGGAGACATGACCTATGCAGTCTGCCCGATTAGGAAGGTGGAGTAATGTCAGCCTGGCCCCTGATGGGCGGACCAGTTGTACCGGCAACCGCAAAGGTGGGAATTACAACCGACTTTATAATCAACGGGGAAGGATTCGAAAAGGACGCCCGGATAAGAATTTCACATGGGTCATTCCGGGGAGTGGTCAGCAAGATCCTGTCCTTCTCGTCAAGTCGGATCGTGTTTCGATACAATTTTGATCCCTGGTTCCTTGGGATGAATGGTATCCTTATCACAAACCCGGATGGGGAATCAGTAACCATACCGGACTGCATCACCGTTACGGAGTAAAACAAATATGATACCAATTATTTTCACGCTTGAGTATTGCCCGAATTGTGACAAGCTGAAATCAACTCTCCAGGCGGCAGGGGTAGAATTTGAAGAGCGAGACATGGAGGCTAAGATGAGTCTGGTAGACCTTCGCTGTCGTCAGTGTTTCGCAAGGGAAGCTCCGGTTTTGATGACTGAGGACCGGGTTTATGAGTCCCAGGATCTCTTCGATGACTATGGAAAACTGAACCATCATGTACTGGCTCTCCTCCTGGCATGAGATCCTATCAGCCTCTTCCTGGTCGGTTTGCAGGGGGGATCGTCCCTGAGTTATCCTGTCCTCGCTGTCGTCTGGGTGCAATTTATTGGATGGATAAGCCGTCATGGACCTTGGATGCTCCGGCGCCTCATTACTTGTGTTGGAATTGCCTGCTAGTCTTTCACATTCCCTTCCCGCGTAAACCGAATATGTTTAAGTTATGGAGGAATGCATGAGCGGATACCTCAAGGTCGGCCGGCTCCTTCCGGGTAAGAACGATGAGATCAGGATTATCAAGGATGGGACCGGGGAGATCGGAACGGTCACGAAGGCAGATGCGACCCTGACATGCGGAGGTCTCGAACCCTTCCCTGTTGTTCCAACCGGAGAGATGGATCTCTCGATTCCCGGGAAAGCGGTAAAATTCGTGATCGGTGGGGTGTTGTTCCTGGCTATCCGGCATCAGGTTGTTGGGATGATCAACGAGTGGCCGAGGAGAAAAGCGGCTTTGTTTGGGGTGGTGGAGGAAAGGTAGTTATTTATTTTTTTTAAAGGGAATTGTCTGATTAAATTCAAATTTTTGGGTTGAGAGTTAAATGTATGATTATCGAGTTTGCTCTAATATATTGAAGTCAATAATTAATCCCTATGGAAATGGAAATATTATGACCAGAATATTTTTGCAAACGTCCAAAAAAACCATAAAACAAAATAAATCGTGCCAATTGTCAATAAAAAATCACTAATTGAAACGATAATGGCATGATAATCAATATTTTGGAAAAAACCATTTGAAATAATACCCATTAATACAATGGATCCTATGAACAATAAAAAAATTATAGAGTTTCTCATTAGAAAAAAACATAATTTATTACTATTTAAATGCATCCCATCTGAAATTCTAATCGTCAAAATACTTGTAATCTCGATTTTGCCCACAAACATCTCTAATATTAGAGAAATTAAATGCGCTGCAGTCATCTCGATACGTTCTCTCTAAATCTTCTGGTTCTTCATCATTTTCACTCACTTGGTAACCTTCTTCGTCTCCAGGGAAATCCTCATATAATTCTCGGTAATATTCCATTATAGAATCTGTTTCACTTATTTCTTCAGATAATTTATAATCTTCATTTTCATTCCAAAAATTATAATCAATTTTTTCTGCAGATTCCCCATCTTCTCCGAATTCGAACCAATCACTAACATCCAATATTTCATCATTCATTGCTTCATTAAAATCATGATAATAAATTTTGGGTGTTTTCGTATCATATTCAATTTCTTCAATCAAAAGTGTAGTAATCCAATCATATCCCATTAAATAATCTAAATATTCTTCATGATTCTGAAAATCAAAATAATCCAACTTTAAGCTTTCTAGATTTTTCAGAGTAATATATGGGCTATAGGATTTTTTGGGATCTGTCATGAATAGTGTGCAATTTAATATTTTATTGTCATCATGAGATTTTTTAATAATTTTTTGAAAATTCTTATTTATCAAAGCTCTTTTTTCACGGGCTCTCTCATAATCTGGATCTATTTCTATGGCTTTATTGAAAGCACAGATTGCATCAATATATTTTTCAATTTTTGATAGAACTACTCCTTTCATATACCATGCTCTTGCGTGGTTAGGCTCCAATTTAATAATGTTATCAAATACCTGTACGGCATCCAAATAATTCTCATCTTTAGTAAGGAAAATGCCTAAATTAAATAATGATAAAGTGTCAAATGGATTGATTTCAAGTTTCTTTTTAGTATTCTGTATTGATGATTGTAAATGAGATTTTAGGTCATATATCCCAAATTTTTGGGGATCAAGAATTATCGCTTTTTGATATGCAATTGATGCTTCACCATATCTTCCTAATTGATCGAGGACATCTCCTAAATTATACCATGCATTGGCAAAATTTGGATCTATCTCTATTGCTCGCTTTAATGCAATCGATGCTTCTTTAAAATTTCCCACATTCGTGAGACACCAACTAATATTGAACCATAAATGGGCAGAATTAGGCTCTTTTTTAACCGCCCAATAAAAGGCGCCCAACGCTGCTTTATGGTTTCCTTGATCGGCGAGGTTTATTCCTTTAGTGGTCCAATATGTTGAACTCATACACGAATTTTCTTGTTTAGCGATATAATATTTGCTTTTTGTGTAGGTGGAATGCTTAAATATCTATTGAAATATCATGATGTTTTTCAGGGCCAACTAATGAAAATGTGACTCATTTTCATGACAAATTATCCACAATAATCCGAATATTTTTTTATTTATTCTATGGTAGATTCGTGAAAATCCACATATGTTAATAATATTACAATTTTTTTAAAATAGTTGCAATTATTCCTCAACAGTCCATTATATCTAATTTGTCATCATTAAGGCACAACCTTTCATAGGCAATTTCTTTACTCACTACATCGATATCATTAGATCCCTTTAATGATTGAATTATTGTCGACTTCCCTGTATTAATGAGTGTAAGAAAGGTTTCAGCTCTAGTCATTCCAATATAACAAAGGGTTTTGTTCAATTTTTCATCCACAATACCATCTTCCAATTTCTCCAAAAAAACCATAAAGACATATTGATACTGAAGTCCTTTCGATGAATGCAAAGTCATCAATTTTGCACCTTTGTCAAGAATTTCATTTTTAGTCTGCTGTGTTTCAGTTACCCATTTAATAGGAAAAGAACTATTCAAAATATAATTTTTTACCTTTGTTTTTTCTTTATCCGATAATCGAGGATAAAAAATTCCTATCTTGTTTACATCAATGGTTTTTTGATTGATGATATGGGTTATTAATAAATGTAGACACTCTAATTCATCTGATAAAGAATTTGTTTCAATGAGTATTGGTTTCGGGCCAGTTCTTACTGTTTTTTGTGGATCAATTGGTATTGCCCCGAGTGGGTTATCGGTTGATATATAGGTATTATCCACTAAGTTGTGAGCAAGTTTAACAATCTCATAGGTATTTCGATAATTTAAATCCAGTGAAAATCTTTTGCTATGCACATGCCCTCGAATTTCTCTATTTGGGAATATTTTACTCCAACTTACCTTTTTTCTCGAATAAATATCTTGTTTCCCATCAGTCACGATTAACATATCACCGTTTTCCCGATCTTTCATCACCAAATCAGCACATTGGAACCATACTGGTTCGAAGTCCTGCCCTTCATCTATACACACTGCATCATATTCGGGGATTGGGTACTCTTCAAGCAATTTTTTAAATCTGTGTCCTAGTTCGGCGTCATTTTCTTTTCTAAAACCTTCATCGGTTGGAACTTTTTTCTTAATCACATTGTGCTCAAAAGCCCACTTATGGAAAGTGACACAGTGGATTCTAGGATAGCGAAAGAAGCAGGACTTTAAAAATTTCCCGAAAGCAATATTATAACATAAAACTAGGATTTTTGATTCAGGGTTTGATTCATGAATTCGTTTTGCGTGGGCAATTAAGAGAACAGTTTTTCCTGAACCAACAACCCCATATAAAATTTGAAGACCATCTCCAATGAGAGCTGCCCTCTGCTCCTGATGATAATCGAGTATTTGAAGCTCATTTGCATATTGGCTTAAAGATGTGATCTCTTTAGGATCGATGATCGAAAACTCTGGATGGATGATTCTTCGAATAATTTTTATTTGACATTGATTTAAAGGGGTGAAAGAAAACCAGGGATCAAAATATTGTTTTAAAAATGATTTGATATCTACACCTTCACTTTTTTCCAGAGATATGAGAAGATCTTTTGTTATGGTATTTTTTTCAGCAAATACTTCAGTTAAGTTACCAATAGGATGCCGAATAAGATGTTTCTCATCAATATTTGACAAAACGACACATGCAGAGAACGGGAATAAAAATTTATTTTTATACTTACCTTCTTTTTTTAACAAAAAGTGATGGAATTGACCCTTTTTGCATAGATCGGCTAACTTCCACTGATATCGAACACCTTGAGCAAGAGGGTGTTGTTCTCGTAGTTCTTTACCATCATTATTTATTATGATTTCTGCACTATTTGCTCCTTCAATTGTAGTAGAATACCAACCCTTGACTTCGATAACGAGTATACCCACATCAGGCATTATTACAATAAAATCGGGTCGTCTATTATCTAGATAAGGCTCGTAATAAATGATACAATCGTCAGGTAGTCGAGATAATATGTTAAAAAGTCTTTTCTCTCCTGCACTTGCTTTGCTTGGTATAGTATCTGGTACTAATATTGCCATATAGACTCCATAACTTATAAAAATCTAACATTTGGTGCAAATTATAGATTTAAATTATATCCAAGGCTAATAATTCCTCTACTTCATTCTCATCTTCACATTGCTCGCAGATACACCCTCTATCTTCCCACTCGTCATCACTGTATTCATATTCAGACATTTGCCCACATTGAGAGCATTCCCTAGTACAGCACATATCTGACCCTGATTTGAGAATATGTTTTTAAAATATTTACAAATTTGGATTTGGAATGAAAGATGTGATTATCTTTTTAAAATAAAGTTTGAACCTCGAAATTTCTAATAGATTCATCCCAAATAGATTGCACTTTCATAAGTCCCTCTAGCCCATCCCCAGCTTCTTTAAAAGATTCTTTAAAAGATTCATTAAAAGATTCATTACTAATTTCATTATAAGCGTCTCTAGCATCACTTGCAGCTAATATCATCCCTGCTTTGATATTTGAAATAACCTCATTTTTTAAAGCTTCAAGTGATGCAAGAGTTTCATTTTTGACATTTGAAATAGGATATGTGCTGTCTTCCATCCTCCTTAAAGCAGAGAGATACTCATTTTTTAAAGTTTCATTTGTATTAGTAATGGCCATAATCCGCTCTCTACTCTCTTTAGAATCTCGATTCATAAATCTGGCGGCATTAACCATACCAGTGGGATCTCCTTGATAGGCACCGGTGGACATGTTATTAAAATTACTCCTCATTATAGCGTTCGTTGATTCAACTTCTTTTTTAAATTCATCACTAACATCAGTGCATCCTGACACCAATACCATTGAGAATACAATAATCAATAAGAGAGCAAATTTTTTCATGTTACTTCTCATTAGTCTAATACTATTAATTTTTTTGGCCTTTTTTGTCCTTGTAGATTAAATCCTGTATAGGATGAGGAATCACATTATCCTGATACATCATTCCCGTTCTGCATTGACAATTGATTCTTATCACTTGTGAATAGTGCTCCTGCTCTTGCATCTCCTGCAGTGCTCTTTCTGCTGCTCCTGTTTCTCAATCCTTCTGTTGAGTGATGAGTATTTAAATAGCATAATCAGGCCTCTGATATCCTACTTTCCTCTCAATATACATCCCGAGACCTACCGGATTTCATTGTCTCAACCTCCTGACTTGTATACCGATACACACACTTCCAAGTGTTGAGCAGGTCCTCTTCAAAGACCGAGAACTCATATCGGAACCGGTCTGGAGTGATACCGTCCGGCCGGTTCTTATCAAACATCCCTATCCTGCAGGTGAACCCTTCACCTATGCTGTGAGTGAACGCCCAGCATCCCTGACATCCCATACAATGTCTGAAATCTCCTTCATATTTCATGGTACGAAAAGAGCAGGAGGACCATATGAATTTCAGGGAAGCAGGGTGAAAGTGTTATTGAGGAAAAATAATCTTAAATTTCAGTTAATTTGAGCAATTGTGATAGTATCGTGATATATTGGAAAAAGTATCTGGAAAATATTACAGTATTGTTGTAGTATCAATCAGGGCAATTATATCGAATAAATTTAATACTATGAGTGTAATAAATAAGAACCCCCATCTTTGATGAGCTGGCGTGCTTTTTCATGATTGGGAATACATGTAAGGAACAACTTGGGTGAGAAATCACCCAGGTCTCTTTGTCATCATTATTCTTGCGATTATTAAGACCAGATTCATTGCGAATATTCATATATGAGAATTTGACTCTTTCGCTCACAAACGAGGGACCATATAATGAATGGGATTTTTACCTTTTATCCTCTTATGATGCCGCAGATATTATGGAATGATTATAAGGGTGTCCTTCTCACAATATTATTTTACTACCTATGTACTTTGAAATGAAACCGGATGAGAGAGAAAATGCAATTCAATATCTCATAGAAAAAATTTCTGACGATACCTGGGAAGAAGTAAGAATAGCCATTCAAGAATCCGATGGGGCTTGGTATATAGATCAACACTTTGGGTTCGGACTCTATGTGCGAAATTTGTTGTGGAAAAGCGGATTGGAGTTAAATGGATTTTTCATGGATACTATCTGGCATGAATTGATCGAAGAAATCATCAAACGGAAATATGGGTGATGGTTTAGGGAGGGAAACCGTTAGATTATAATCTCATCCCTTCTAACCTGATTCCTCTATGTCCCTGATGATAAGACGCTTCATCGTGTCATTCCTCGCTCCACCAATAATTTTGGTTTTATTTTCCCTCATCTATCCATTCATGGAAACCTTTGAAACTGGATTTCCCGGGATCTCGTGTGGGCTTTTTGATCTCTTCCGTGTGCACATCGTACTGATGTGGCTTGGATGGTCGGTGATTCTATATCTATTCCTCTTTGTGTATGATGTGACGAAAAATTACATATCCAATTGGACCAGCACTAGCAACCATCAGGTAATAAGTAGTTTTTTCGAGGCCAATCAAAAATATCATCCCGGTTCTATCAGGCTCATATTCGCGGTAATAATTCCGCTTTATCTCTGGCTGGCAGGGGGCATCATAACAAAATCGTTGTATTTTTTCTATGATGTCAATAATGGGGTATTCCTGGCTACTGATATTGTTTTCATGTTCAGACACTATCCGGAGGTGAGTTACCTGATCATGGTTCTTGTGACATACGGCTCCTTTTATTTGTACGATAAAAATATTCAGAAGGTTTAGTAATTCGAGATTGAATGTATGCTTTATTATACAAAGATCTTAATTTAGTTTCATTTCGCAGAATATTTTTTATTCAATTTTACTTTCAGAATCCAGAGGTTCAAAAATTACATCCGGAGAGAAATATATGGAAAATCTGGCATCATGTAAAAGTCTATTCTATATTCTAGACCTTATACCTGAGTAAATTAGACATTATGAATATCCGGCTGACAATTGTCTGACGATCTTTTTTTTGGATATGTTTTCTCGTGAAAATGCTCAAATTTTAACCTTCTCCATAACTCTTTCACCAACTACCTTTTTGACTCCATTATTCTGTGGTCGTACTTATCTGTGCCAAATATGGAGCAAAATATCACTGAATTTCTTCCATGATGAGTTCTTTTTTTTGCATCCACTGATGCAAGGCACCTGCTGCTTTTGCAAACACCTGACAATCGTTGTCCCCGGGCGACACTGCAGCAGTTCTAACCTCTTTGAAATCCTCGTTAATAACGCAGACTGCGTCTATAAGACCCAGCCCATACAGACACGCTCCAACGATTGTATCAGGATCCTCCTTATTCTCGATAATACGCTGGGTCAGTTTCATATGAGCCATGACCTGTGCTAAAATATACGTAAGGATTTCTTTGTCTTCACAATTCATGCAACTACCTCTAGTATCACAATTCGCGATAGTAATAATGAGATCTTCATACGGAGTGGTCGGGAATCACAATGGGAAAGAAACCCCGATAGGAATTGAAACAGTATAACGATCCTATTCAAAACAATCCCCATGTGTTTTTTTACAACACTCAAAACAAGTTGAGCTTGTATATCGGATGAGAAATTTTTCCATTTTGAATCCTGTCCAAACAATTACAATGATACGCCCCAGTTTGTAAAATACTGTTTTGGAATCTCAATTGTTCCATTAACTAGCCGGAAATAAAGATTTTTGCACCGGTGATTCTTGCGGAGTTGGAATTAATCCTTTTGAATCTGCCCATTTACATAAACTCTTAAACGCAACTCCAAAGGCTTGCACATCGTTATAATCATCATCACTATTCTTGTAACGATATTCTTTGAACTCTGGAAATAATATTCCAAGAATATCGATAGCCCCTAATCCATAGATCGCAAAAATTTCCATATTTTCCTCGCGATCTGGATTATCTTTTTCTTCAATGGTTTTATTCAATTTTCTGATAAGGGTAAGGAGTAAAATAAAACATTGTTGAAATTTTTCCTTTTCGATCTCTTCCATGTAACTCTCAATTGGAAAGCACAGATACCTTCAAAGATGGTTTAGAAAAAATATCAAAAATAAATTTCCCCATTTTTCTAACCATTTTGCTAAATATCAATTCTTAATAAGAGCATTTTTCCGCAATTCTATACCTTTTTTCAATTCACTATACCCCAAGCTGAATGCCTGAATGATCCTGGTGGGCTCTCGTATATGGTCTTAAAACTATATAATATTATCTGAAAAAATAATGCTAAATTGAAGATATTTTGCTAAAAATCTTTTAAAAATATTAAGCACCTTAAATAGTATTTAAAGTAGGGATGGGCGTGAGTGTAGAACCCCAAATAAGAATTATAGTTAAATGTAAATCATATTAGTTTATAAAAAAATATCATTCTATATTGGGACGATTTTTTTTAAATAGTCGGAATTTTTGGGATAATAAAAGCGCAAAATTAGAATTTATAAATCAATTCTCCATAAGACCGACAGATAATAAAACGGTTCGTAATTGAATTATCATTTAAAAGTCCAAATCGATTTTAGTCTTTGATAAAAATCCCAAACTATCATAAGCTTTAGTTAAATGTGTTTCTCGGATAATCTCCTGGGAGATTATTACAATTATATAAAAAAATAGGTCATGATAATGATTCATAATCATTTTCGTCGCCAGATACTTTTTTCCCTTTTAAAAAAACCGATTCCATAACGATTAGTTTTCTTCAAAGCGATTTTTCGTTTATCCTTTGCCTTTGCAAATCTAGGATCAATCTTCAGAGCCTGGTCATATGCATCAATCGCCTCGTCATACCGGCCAAGTTCATATAAGGCGATCCCCTTGCTATACCATACAGCCTTTCCCGGAAAAAAATTCAGGGCCTGGTCATATTCATCAATCGCCTCATTATAACGGCCTAGTTTTTGTAAGGCATTCCCTTTGCAGTACCATGCCTCATACATATCTGGATCAATCTTCAGGGCCTGGTCATATGCATCAATCGCCTCGTTATAACGGCCTAGTTTTTGTAAGGCATTCCCTTTGCAGTACCATGCCTCATACATATCTGGATCAATCTTCAGGGCCTGGTCATAAGCTTCAACCTCCTCGTTATACCAGCCAAGTTTTTGTAAAGCGTTCCCCTTGCAGTACCACACAAAAAATAAATTCGGATCAATCTTCAGGGCCTGGTCATATGCTTTAACCTCCTCATTATACCGACCAAGTTTTTGTAAAGTGACACCCATTCTATACCATGACTCAGTCTCTCCCGGATCAATCTTCAGGGCCTGTTCAAAGGCTTCAATCGCCTCATCATACCGGTCAAGATCAAATAAGGCGTTCCCCTTGCAATGCCATGCCTCTTCCATATATGGATCAATCTTCAGGGCCTGTTCAAAGGCTTCAATCGCCTCATCATACCGGCCAAGTTCATGTAAGGCGTTCCCCTTTCTATACCATGACTCTTCCATATATGGATCAATCTTCAGGGCCTGTTCAAAGGCTTCAATCGCCTCATCATACCGGCCAAGTTCATGTAAGGCGACCCCCTTTCTATACCATGACTCAGCCTTTCCCGGGTCAATATTCAGTGCTTGTACATATGCTTTAATCGCCTCATTATACCGTTCAAGTTCATGTAAGGCAAGCCCCTTATCATTCCAGAATTCAGCATCCTCTGTGTTATTCTTAACTCGACCTTCCTCAATATTCTGTAATTTACTCTCTATTGTCGTCCCTACTTTTTGAACTTCAATAACATCACAGTCAATTGCACCAGCCCAGGTTTTAACAATCCAAATTGCAGCCTGTTGATCAATCCCCCTGATGGTATGTAACCGGTTAATCATCTGACCGTAAACAAATTCATACAGCCCTGTACCTCTTTTTGCATGAAGTTGTCTGGGTATATCTTCCTCTAACCCAGTAATCAGGAGGTTCATCTCGCGGGGATATTTACCAAAGAAATCTCGTAAGAGGTTTTTATTTCGGGTGGGTTCTTCAGAAGAGGGGAGACCGTACTGCTCTATAAGCTCACGAAGGATTAACACACATTGATCTTCAGTCATTTTTACGTTCAACAAACCTTCTTTTAATCAGTGAAATAATATGTCCGATGAATTGTTATAACTGTAATTATACTTTTACCCACCATAATATCAAGAAAATATCTTCCTTATAATTTTGCAATATTTTTCTCTTTAAACTCATTATAGACATTAAATGAAATAATCCAACATTTTACTATCCATTCAGCAAATTCATTAGTAATTCCAGTAATGATTAATTGCTTAGACAATTTTGATAAAATAAGATCCTCAGTTAGATGAGACGAATCTGATAAAATTTTCCCTGGAATCCTCTCATTTATCGATAAAATAATTTTTTTCCTCTCTGGTTCAAAGGAATTTTTACAATAATCATCCAATAATCCAATAAATAACTTCGTACTATTAAGAATTTTCAATTCGTTCCTTATGAGAATTTCAACTATATACTGAATAATCTGTTTAGTGCTTTTTTCATCAATTTTTGTGACATTGGAATCCTGTTTAGTAGTACCGGAAATTGAGATTTTGCCCGTTTCGATCTCATTATTTAATAGTTGCAAAGATTTCTGAATGATTCCTTTATAATGCAATTCAAAATCGTTCCATTGACTACATGATAGATCAATTGGAACAGCAGAATTAAAAATCGAAATGAGAACATTTGCTCGTTGTGTTGCTGATCCTGTTCCCGATTTTTGATACGCATTTTCCCACAAATGAATGTTTTTACGAATTAATGAATCAAATGCAAAAAAATCAGAGTTTCTTGTTGTATCAAATCTCATTCTATCTAGTATTTTTATACTATCTGCAGGTAAAGGGGTAAAATTAGTCCATTGAATTTGCTCTGAAAAAAAACAAGATAATTCGGTAGCTAGAAAACTACTTAATTCTGAAACAGGTTTTAAATGGCGATATTCATATTCATTAAACGATACTATTCGACGAGTAAGTGCCTTTACAACAGACCAGTTTTCTTTACCAATTTGACCGAATTGAGAGATTAATAATGGCGATTTGATTGATGTGCTCCCAAATAAACGCATATCCCATAAAATTCTAAACTGTATATTTGCTCGAAGGATATATTCTGAAATTTTTTCAATATTGAAATTTATTTGAGGGTTATTTTTTGTACTCTCTTTTAGATTATCTCCAAGATTTTGAAAATAATTAGAATATTGTAAATCAATCTGGGATTTTAGTATTTGATAATCGATTTCTAGTGGTGGCGTAGGTTTTATTGTTACGATATCTTCTTCTTTAATAGGAATAAGGGGTGTAATTATTTCTTCTGAGTTATTCTCATTTTTCATAAAAAAAAAATCACAAAGTTCTTGTAATTGGGTTTTATAGAATCCCGTTATCTTATCTGATGGTTTTTGAAGGTCCCCTAAATAAAATACATGCCCATCTATATTTTTTGCATATTCCAACGCTGTTTTTGACTTATTCTTTTTATATATTTGATTTAATGCATCAAGAATTGGAGTTTTCAGACGATTTTGTCGATCTTTTAAAGTAGGAAGATCATCCGCTTCAATTAAATCAAATCTAGTGAATGCAATCGCTAATTTTGAAGATAATCCTCGAGAAAAAATTTGTTCTAATGCAATAAGAGTCAGACCAATCATGGGCTGTTCCCCATTATCAATGAGAATAATCTTATCTACTCTTTTCAGTAAATCCAGGATATTTATTGATATTGCAAGATCTAAATCACCTTCATGACCCAACCCTTGTCCATCTCTTAATATGACAACTTTTGAATTTTTGGGGAAAAAATCAGAAAAAAACGGACCTTCAATGCGGATTCCACTAACGATAGGGGTTAACAATTTTCCAAAGTTTTTGTAGTAATTTGAGGTGAATCTTTTACTATTTTTAATTAAAACATCTTTATTTTCCTTACCCTCCTCATATTCCCAAAATAATGGCCATCCATTTTCATCGAGTTGAAAACTACCAATCTTTATATTATTAACAATATTTTTTATGTAATTGAGAATAGCATTAGTGAGAATTTCAAAGTTTTTATGATTTCTAATAATATCTAATATAAGTTCCGGATATTCATTTACAAACTGTGCCTCAGTGCTATCTAAATGTTGAGAAAATTTACGATCTAATTTCAATTCTTTAGAGAAATGCAATATATTAGTTAATAATCGGTTAACAAATGCTTCTTTCTGATCTTCAGAATAAGTACCAATAATATGATGTAATTTAAATGTTTGTGGTTTATTTTCTTTTATTCTATCAAAAATATAGGACGAATCTTCATTATTAAATGATGCTAATATTGCATCCATTAATCTTTCTTTAATTAAAAGATTAATTTTTGGATAAGGTAAAAAAGTTATTATCATTCTAAAGGAACTATCACGTACGATAATTTCCATATCTGAAGTCGTTGCTCTACTTTTACTTTTTAAAGGGAAATTTAAATTTTCTGTTCCAATTACTTGTCTTATTAATGAAGTCTTTCCCGATCCTGTTGCACCAAGAAAAATTATGTCAGCATCTGCAGGTGGAAGAGGTAATAATAAATCTCGATACTTGTCCGGATCATTTGTATTTTTTTTATATTCTTCAATTAGACGATAATAACAAAAGTAGAGTTGAGGATCTTCAATACCAATATTTGGTTGCAAATCTTGTAGAGACGGAGTATTTAAAATGGAAAGAATCTTTCGTTGGATACTTTGAGCTTCACTTTCTATTTGCGTATGTATATTAATCTCAATATTCCGTCCCAATTTCCCTTTATTATTAGGAATTTTTGGATGAATATAACGCACATGCCAAGAATTTTGTTTTAAAAAAATTTTTACCTGCTCATTAGGGGCCATCGATTCATCATTTATTCTATTCACACTAAAGATTTCAATGTTGTTAAAAGTGTTTCGAATAATTATCTATAAATCATAGGATTTCCATAAACACATGAATAGAATAATCATATGAATGAAATTAAAGAAAAACAACAAAAAGGGATAAAAGTCGGAGTTATTATTTCGAAATGCTCAAAATTTAAAGAATTATTCGGGATAAGAATAGAGAATCTTGAAAGTAATAATTGGGTTTGCAATTGGGCATTTAAGATCAAAGAAGATGTCGCAAAAAGAGAAGGATATGACAATAATAAAATCACGGGGAATTTTTTTATAAATTCAGAGTACCCGGGATGCCCATATTGCGGTAATATTAATTTTGTTTATTGCTGTTGTGGGAAAGTAAGTTGCCATAACCCTAATGATGAACTATTTACTTGCCCATGGTGTGGGAATTCTGGACCACTTTCCGGACCTGTGAAAGCCATGGATATTGGTTCGGATAGATAACGGGCACTTAATTCATATTTATAATTAACCCTACTGTTATATCATCTCCACTTCCTAATTTACTAGTTTCCTCTAACCATGATTCCAAATTATCTTTAATATTCATTATTCCAGTATGATATCCGTCATGATTTTCAAATATCAATTTTGACAGGTCAATAAGAACTTGTTCAAAATTCTTATCACTGGAAAATGAATTTGAATACCCATCAGTTGATATCATAATAAGGGAAGGATCCCCGGAGGGCCACTTTTTATTTTCGTGTGAAAATAAAATACAGTTAACTTTAAAATAATGCTCAGCTCCAGGAAGACACAAAGAATACGTTTCATTGGCAATCAAGTTCTCATCTTTTGGAATTGGGCGAATTATCTGGGTTTCATCATATAGTAATAAAATATCTCCATCACCTAATTGAATAAATATTCCACAATTTTTTCCGATGACTCCAATAAGTAAAGTTGATCCATATGGTTCCAACTGTTTATCTATTATTGACGGTCGGTTTTTTTCTCTCTGAATATCATCAATCCTTACTCTTGAATCATCTCGATTCTCTTGAGAAAATATCTTTTTTCTCCAACTTTTTACAATATCCTGACAAACGGTATCCTTTATTTTTTTATTCATCTCCTCAATATTTTCAGCATTTATTTCATCAATGAGGGTGGATTTAGTAAATTCCGATAGTACTTCTATTGCACTCTCAACTGCGAAATTCGATCCTACATCACTCAAATAATACTTCTCACCACCGTGGCCATCAGAAAGAGCAAAAATGATTGGGGGAGTAGTAATTTCGTCATTGGGAAAAATCTTGAATGAATCTTGGTTTTTTTTGCCAGACCTTAGGTGTGAGTATCCTTGTACGCTTCTTCCAATTAAACTCCATGTCATGGTATTCAATACCGAAAATCACCAAACATCATGAATATCTGCATCATTTATTGGGTCTAATGGAGGCGGTAAAGGTACATTAGAAGACAATTTTTGATCAGGTGTTTGACTCGGCGGTTGCGATGCTGCCTTGAGAACTGCAGTAGAAACCCATCGAATTTGCCGAACTAGTTCAGGTGCGTTTGTAACCTCGATTGGCTTTAATTCTACGTTTCCAATGAATTTTGCAAGTACTTCCTTATCAGCATCTTTTCCTACTGCTATTGCAATTCTTACTGCTCTTTTACCCCATGGTTGGCCCATTAGTTTACTCAGTCCTGAATCAAAATCGTCCGTTGGTTGTCCATCTGAAATCAGTACCAGAACGGGGGGGAGTGCTCTATCACTCATAGGGGGGATTTTTAATTGATCTGCAACTAAAGAAAGGGCCTTGCCCATATCCGTTACTCCATCTGCATCTAAATCAATCCATTTAAAATCCTCAACAGGTGTTGGCGCTTCTACAACCCATTCTGCACTATTTGAGAATTTTAATGCCCTGACTAAAACTTGTGCATTTGGATTTTGTTCGGCAGCGTCTTTCATAGCTGGGTAAGCTTCTTTAATTGCTGTATTAAGGGCTGAAATTTTATCTCCAGCCATTGATCCTGAGCAATCACATATCCATATAAAATGAAGGGGTCTGGTTGCTAATTCTCCACCAGGTCTATTTGCCATATTAGTTCCTATTTTCCTTTTTCATTTAGATAACCCTTTCGATTATTCCTTTGGCATTTCCAAAATCAATTTTTAGTCCATCACTTATTTTAATATTTTTACCTGCTTCTACCTCAATGAGTGAATTATCTGGTTTAGTTGCAAGCCATTTTTTTGTAGTAACATTCTTTATTCCCAATATTCGGGGGTCAGATGGATGAACACTAATTTCACCAATCACTTCATCAATATTTGAAGAAGTAGGATCTATGTGAGCCTTTACCAATTTCGAGCCCTTATTCAATAAAATCACATTATTTTCTACTGATATTTTGTAGTTACTGGATAGTACACTATTGCAATTCCAACATTTTGTTGTAGTTGAATTATTACCTGAAGATTGTAGATTATAGAAATTTTCGCTCATGCAATTTGGGCATAAACTGATACAATTACGTAATTTTAGAAGAGCAGTTTTCCACTCGCTCTCGCGAACTCTTCCATGTTGTGGATCCCGAAGTCCAGTAGTAAAAGACCTAATAAAAAATTCTTTGAAGAAATTAGGATATAATGCCCAATAGATTTCTGCATTTTTATGCACTGCCGGGTCTGGGCGATTTGAGATATTATTGGGGTCAAAAATAAAGATCGGTTCATCCCCATATAATTTTTTCATTGCAGGTGCATCAAAACTGTGAATTGCAGTTTCTTTTTTTCCTTCTAATGGATGAGAGATGTGAAAAAGGTAAAAGAGAAGGATTGCTAATGAAAACAAATCTGTATCGGTACTAGGCATTAATTCTCCTCTAACAATCTCAGGGGCCATAAAACGGGGAGTGCCAAGGACGGATGATTTTATGTTCGTATTATTTGTTGAGACATTATCATTATCGCAGATTAAAACTTCTCCAGTGCGCGGATCAAAAAAGACATTCCCGAATGAAATATCACGGTAACACCATCCTCTCATATGAAGCTGATAATAACTATCAACTAAATGATATGCTGCTGTTGTAAGTGTGTAAAAAGATGGGTCAATTCTATTTTTCATGAGATCCACGATATTTTTAAATCGTTTTTCTCGCAGTGGCATTATATAGCCATATCCATTAATAGAATGTACAGATAAGAGTTCTAACGGCCATAAAAAATTTTTATTTGGAGCACCGTCAGCCACTAATTTTTCTAGAATTTTTTTCTGTTCATCTGTTGCTTGATGAGAAAAATACCATTTTACTGCCCAATCCCGTCCTTTTCCAGATGCTTGGTATACTTCTCCTTGTCCTCCTGATCCAATAAAATTTTTAATAACATATTCGTGTCCTAAAGCAGAGATGATTTTTTGCCCAGGTTTCAGAATTGATTGCATACCATGAGTGGGAGAATGGAGATAATAGTTATTTTTATTTAATTTTTAACAGAGTAGATACGTATTTTAAAATGATTTCAACCGAATGTAGTATTGTACTAGTGAATCTAGATTTTTTTCCAAACTAAAATAAAAAATTTACAATGAAAGTGATATTTCAATTAATGTATCTTCATCCCAACAATATAATTTATTATTAAGAATTCCTGGGTTTCCTTTAAGTTCAAAATCAATAATTTCCCTAAATGTATTTTTTCCAGTATCAGTATCAATTGCCTCGATGTAATCTTCCCCACCTAATCCATAGTCTTCATCCCAATAACCATCTTTTATTCCTATAATGAGATTATCCTTATAGATGATAGGATTTGATGTGTTGAATACACAATCGCCGTCAAATTTTGCACTATAACTCCATTCTATTTTGCCTGAATTCTTATTGATTGCTTCAATTACAACTAATCCTGCAATAATTAGTCTGTTTTTATGAATTAATATCCGTGTTTCACAACCAAAATAATACCCATCTGGCATTTCGGGAAGGGGGTGTTCCCATCTGATATTTCCAGTCATGCGATCAAGTGCAATCAATTTTTTACCGAGACAATAGTATAGAAATTCTCCATCGGCAATAATCGAACTTGAGTAAATAAAAAATGGTTTATCATTTATCTTTCCCTGAGTTATATATTCACTTTCCCAGAGTATTTTTCCTGTTTTTATGTTAATCGCAATAATGTTTCGAACAAGATAGGGGTTATATTTCCAATGATCTAAATAAAAAACATCCCCGATACACAAATTAGAATATGTTGTAGTATTTTCATAAGGAATTGAATATTGCTTAATTATTTTTCCTTCTTTTTTTGAGAGATTAACAAGTTCATACGTAGGTATGCTAGGGTTAGGTTCAGTATAATCCCAATTAAAAAGCTCCCATTCTGTGCTATATAATACAGTAATTAGTGATGAATCACCACCTGCGGGAGTAATGGCACCATAATCATCAAGCAAATTAAGAGACCAATCCACAACAAGTTGGTTATTTGTCAAACATAGCTTACGGAGTGATTTCCCCCCTGAAATAATGAAATCCTTTGTTATGGAAATATTTTTAGTTGAATTTAAATTAATTGCTTTTTTTAAAATATTATTGTTTATATCAAAATTAAGTATGTAATGAATAAAGTCTGATTTTTGAATACCATCAAAAGATCCAATTTCCATAGATCTACGCGATTCAAATTCCTCTTGTTCACTAAAACTTATCTCATGAAAATAAAGATGATGACTGCCAAATAGTGAAAGAATTACATTTATTTGATTATTACTAACCCAAACATAATTTGTTAAAAAATTTCCATATTGAGGCAACTCTTCAAATTCATGAATATTGACCTTTATTTTTCTTTTAATTTGTATTCTTTTGGAAGACTCTATTAAAGGATCATCACTCAATGCATAACGCCATGCTCGAATGACCCAATTAGATAGTTGAGGATCAAGGCAATATTCATTTGATAATAAATGGAACAACTGTGAGTATGAATAATCAATTGATTGATTGACAAAATATTCCTCAATTAGTCCAGCTTTCACAGTAATAATAAGAGCATTACGCTCTCGAAAATACTCTTGAGGAAATAGATCTCGAATAAGTGCTTCTAGTTTCTTTTTTTCTTGATAAATGGTGGAACCATAATTATTGATAATTTTTTTTAGGATAATCTGACCTGATTGATCCATACTAAAGATATCACATAAAGAATTTAACAGTCTATGTATCCCCCTCTTATACGAGTTAAGATCCCAAATTTTCTCTCTAGAAGGATAATCTTTCTATTTCGGAATTTCAAAAAAAAATCTGCCATTTTTTTCGTATGTAACATCACCCCTCCACCTGCATCACCCTCACTTTACTCAGGTGCCTCGAAGCTGTCTGCCGTGTTATCCCAAAGCTGCGGGCTATGTCAGCTGCTGTTACTTCCGGGTGCAGCTCTATGTAACTCCTGATCTGACTCCCTCGATCCTCTTTGTCAGCTGGCTGCGGTGAAGCTGTCACGGGCGTTGTCAGCTCAGCTGTCAGGTCTGACCGGATGATGTTCATCAGTACTTCCACGGATATACAGAGCGAAATGGGCGGTATTGCATGGGAAGCCTGATACAAGAATCCACTTGGGGAATGAGCAATGTTGAACACGGTACTGATTCCGGTGAAGGTAATAAGAACACCCCACCCGAATGCCGAGGATGAACCCTGGACATTGGACCGGAGGACCATGAGTGATCCGGAGATGAGGAGGGCATCAATACATATCGGCCAGCACCAGGCAAGGAGTGGATCAAACCCGGCTTCAACGGCCGATGATCGGAGGTTGGAGAAAGAGAGGACGAAGGAACAGAGGGCGACGACAAGGGTGAGGATTCCGGTTGCAGCCGGAACGAGTGATTCGATTTTTTGGATGGATGGTGTTGTGGGGATGGGATCACCTCGATAATTAGATGATCTATCTATCTATCTATCTATCTATCTATCTATCTATCTACCTCTTAACCTATAAAGGATAATAGAAGAACATGGTTGATATGGTGTGCCCCCGGTGTGGGAAACCGGTGGTGAAGAGTGGGTTTGTCCTCAGAGCTGGAGGGAAGAGGCAAAGGTATCAGTGTAAGGGGTGTGGGTTTGTTTTTGTGGAGAAGGGGGAGGGGTGAGGGGGAGTTGCATGACATATTAATAGCAATATCTGCTGGAAAAAATTCCTCCCTTTTCCAAGGTCATATATGGCGAAGGATATCAGCCTATCAATGCTTATAAAATTGGAGATTTAGGCCCCTATTTAGAATAATTAGATTAAATAAATTATTTTTCTAATTTCATCCATGCATCCTGATCCACGATGTAATCAATACTCCCATCAGTTCTCATAAACTTCTTTACATCGCCGGATAATTTTTCTTTCTTATCTGAAGATAGGGCATTCCATCCCGATTCTGAAAACCAATGAAATGGTTTATGAGAAGGGCCAATAAAATATTTATAAACTAAAGTGTTTAAATACTCATTATTTCGGTTCAATTCATCAATTATTATTTTATTCTCATCTGATAGGTCTGGATTAGATTCCATTAATTTGGTCACCTTACCAATTGATTCTGATGTAACAAAGGCGACTTGAATTAATCTAATAATTTCATTTAATGATTTATCCTGATCTTTGAAATAATTAAAAATTTGTCTATAGAATTTATCACTTTGAATAGATGTAAGACGATAAAATTCAACAGAAAGAAAGACTGCAAAAAGTGCAAGGATTATAGAAATGAAAGTGTTGAAATCAAAAGTAGGAAATTCTCCGGTTCTTTCAATTGTGTATGTTATTGCATTAGTAAATTTAAAGGCTCCATACCCAACAATTAAAAAAACACCTATCGTTAATAATAAGTAAAAGATTTTTATCAAGGAAAATTCTTGTTTAATTTTAGAATTGAAATCACTATCATTCATATTCAGTATAATTCTCATTTTTTCTTTATAAATAATGGTTCTTCAAGCGATAGACTATGCTCGAAAAACCCTATAATACATTTGTATGAGTGCCCAAATTGGAAGGTTAAACCAATCTATATGGCATCATCAAACTATTAATGGGGTTTTACTTAAATTAAAGAATAAATCAATAGATAATCCCATACTGTTAGATTCATTAAAGAGTAGAGAAAATGGGAATAATTTTTTTAAAAAAATTCAAATAATGCCACTGATGAACTCTTTTAGCATTTCTCCATCTTCAATATTTTTTAAACCTGTAAGCACCATCTTTCCTGTGCTAAATAAGAGAATAGTTCCTTCATTTCTTCTACAAACAAGTCCTGGGAATTGTTCAGGCTCGTATTGTATCTTGAGTTCAGGATGCTCTTGAGGGAGAGAAATTAAATTCACTTTTTTTCCCAAATTTTCAACCATCACAATGTTCTGAATTTTTGGGGGAGAAAATCGTGAAATATCCATAAATGGAAATAGTGTTCGGGAAATCAAAGTATAAACCCTGTCTACATCTTCAATTTGTTTTAATCCAGTTAAGATATATTTTCCACTTTTATAGAGAGTGACCTTTCTTTTTTCAATTATTAAGTACCCCCCGTGATATTTTTTTGGATTATAGATTATCTCAAGCCCTGAGGTATGAGATAAGTTTTCGAGGTCGATATTTTGATTAAAAGAACCTGATGCTACTATATTAATTATGGGCATTGAGATATTCTTGTATTTTATTGGGGTTTCTTCATGATATAATCCCCACCATTGCCATACCAATTTCTTCAATGTTGAAAAATTATTTCAACACCTTTTTCCTATCCCCCCTCCTAAACTCAATTAGATATTCTCATGAAACTCGCCGACAACGAAATCCGAGACATTAACCGCTACCTCGAAGCCGGAAAGCCCCTCCCCGATTCCTATCGGTTCCTCCTCTTTGATGAAAAACAAGAAGTTGAACTCGTCTGGAACGGGAAAACTAATGAAGTATCAACCGCAGTCCTCCCTTTTCAGATCATCGAACAAATTGACGAACCCAGAAAAGAAAAAGATACGAAAATACAACAAACCCTCTTTGACCTGGACGATCGGGGGAGACAGATCAAAGGATGGACAAACAAATTGATCTGGGGAGACAACAAACTCATCCTTTCCAGCCTGAAAAACGGACCTCTCCGGGAAGAGATAGAAAAACAGGGAGGAATTAAACTCATTTATATCGATCCCCCCTTTGATGTTGGCGCTGATTTCTCAATGAACATTGAAATTGGTAATGAGAGTTTTATAAAGCAACCAGGGATTCTTGAAGAAATCGCTTACCGGGATACATGGGGCCGGGGAGCTGATAGTTTCATTTCAATGATCTATGAAAGGTTGGTTCTCATGAGGGATTTGCTCGCTGAGGATGGGAGCATTTATGTCCATTGTGATTGGAGGTTGAATAGTCTTATTCGGATCATCCTCGATGAAATTTTTATAGATGGTTATAGAAATGAGATTTTCTGGAGGAGACAACCGGTACGAGGAGCTAAAGCCACTTCACGACAATATGCTCGTAACACTGATGTTTTACTATATTTCGTAAAATCAGACAATTATATTTGGAATAACGCATACAAACCATATTCAAAAGATTTTATCAAATCAAAATTTCGCCCCGATGATAATGGAAGGTTATTCCGGGACTCCGATTTAGGAGATTATTCTGAATCATCAATCGCTAAATTTGAATCAGAAGGCAAAATATACATTACTAAATCTGGGAAAAAAAGATTAATTAGATATTTAGATGAAGAAAAAGGCGAAGCTGTTGGAACGATATGGGATGATATTCCAGAAGTTAATTCAATGGCAGAGGAAAGGGCAAATTATCCAACCCAAAAACCAGAAGCCCTTCTTGAACGCATCATCAAAGCTTCATCAAACGAAGGAGATCTCGTAGCGGACTTATTCTGCGGTTCCGGGACTGCCCTTGCCGTCGCTGAAAAACTCGGACGGAAATGGATCGGGTCAGACCTCGGAAAGTTCGCCATCCACACCACCCGGAAACGGATGATCGGAGTCCAGCGGGAGATGAAAAACTCTGGAAAGGATTTCCGGGCATTTGAAATATTAAACCTCGGTAAGTACGAACGCCAGCACTATATTGGAATCAACGAAAACCTACGGGATGAAGAGAAACGGAAACAACTGGAACAGAAAGAAAAAGACTTCGTTGATCTCATTCTCAATGCTTACAAAGCAGAACCAGTCAGTAATTTCTCTACCTTCCACGGAAAGAAACAAAACCGGCTTGTCACAGTTGGCCCGGTAAACCTCCCGGTTACCCGGCTCTTTGTCGAAGAAATCATCTCCGAATGTAGGCAGAAACGGATCACAAAAGTCGATATCCTCGGATTTGAATTTGAAATGGGGCTCTTCCCAAGTGTCCAAGAAGAGGCTAAAGGAAAAGGTATCGATCTCTCCCTGAAATACATCCCACGTGAAGTCTTTGATAAACGAGCAATAGAAAAGAACCAGGTCGTTTTCCATGATGTCTCGTTTATTGAGGTCACTCCTCACATCAAAAAGAACTCAATCGCTGTAGAACTATCAGACTTTTCTGTTCACTATAATCAGGATACCATAGCAAATGTGGAGGAGACACTTAAACCAGGTGGAAATAAGATTGTGGTTGACAACGGTCAGATTGTAAAAATTTCCAAAGATAAAAAAGGAATCACCACCCGAGAACCCCTCACAAAGACCTGGACTGACTGGATAGATTACTGGTCGGTTGACTTTGACTTCGAAAGTAAGCAGGAAATTATTACTACTAAAGATCTCGATGGAAATGTTGAACAGAAATGGTCTGGTGATTATGTTTTTGAAAATGAATGGCAATCATTCAGGACAAGAAAAGACCGAAGTCTGGAACTGAAGAGTATCTATAAAGAAGTCCTACCCGGCAGACGAAAAATTGCTGTGAAAGTAGTTGATATCTTTGGAAACGATACCATGAAAATTATCGACGTCTATATCGGAGACAAATAATATGGCACTTCACCCAGATTTCCCAAGTGATCCATATACAATATTAAACCCAGATCTCCGGTGGTTCCCTGCCGATGAACTTTTGAGGACACAGGGGTATGAAAAACTCCTCCCCCCACTGGTTGCCATATTACGAAAAAAGGTTAGTGCATGGCGAGAAAGTGGATATGAAGGAGCAAGTGAGACCAGCCGGGCACTTATTCGGTGGTGGTTTGAGGAACAACATCCCATACCAAAATCAGACGGGACTCTTTTAAATTTCAGATACTATTTTGCACAACGGGAAGCAGTTGAAACCATCATCTACTTATATGAAATTGCCCAGATAAAAGACAAATATGATCTCATCCGGTATGACAGTTCACAGGCCATATCAGCCGGAATGTTCCCTGAAACTTGGAACCGGTATGTCATCAAAATGGCAACCGGAAGTGGAAAGACAAAAGTTCTAAGTCTCCTTCTTGCCTGGAGTTATTACCATAAACTCTATGAGGAAGATTCCACTCTCTCACGAAATTTTCTTGTCATTGCTCCGAATATCATCGTTCTTGATAGAATCCGGGCGGACTTCGACGGACTGAAAATATTCTTTTCTGACCCCATCCTCCCGGATAATGGATATCAAGGTCAGAACTGGCGTGATGACTTCCAACTCACTTTACATATTCAGGACAATGTTCATATCACAAGAAAAACAGGGAATATCTTCCTGACCAATATCCACCGGGTCTATGATAGTAATAACCGGGAACCGTCATTCGAAGATGTTGACATGATGGATTACTTCCTCGGGAAAAAACCAGTAGGAGCAACAACCGACTCAAAACTAGACCTTGGAGAAATTGTTCGTGACATCAACGAACTCATGATCCTCAATGACGAGGCTCATCATGTCCACGATGAAAAACTCGCCTGGTTTAAATCAATTCAGGATATCCATAACCGCCTACTTCAAAAAGATGGGAAACTCTCCATGCAAATTGATGTGACCGCTACCCCACGGCACAACAACGGGGCTATCTTTGTTCAGACGGTTTCTGATTATCCACTTGTTGAGGCAATCCATCAGAATATTGTTAAGCATCCGGTACTCCCTGATTCAGCAAGCAGGGCAAAACTCATCGAGAAGAAGAGTTCCAAATACTCAGAAAAATACGAGGATTATATTCATCTTGGGTATCTGGAATGGGAGAAAGTCTTTGATGTCCATGAAAAGATGGGTAAAAAGGCAGTCCTTTTCGTAATGACTGATGATACAAAAAACTGTGATGAAGTATCAGAATATTTGCAATCAAAATATCCAAAATTAAAAGATGCAGTGCTGGTCATCCATACAAAAAATAATGGAGAAATATCAGAATCCAGCACAGGAAAATCATTAGAAGAATTGGAACGGTTGCGGAAAGCCGCCAATGAAGTTGACTTCACAGACAATAATTACAAAGCTATCGTTTCTGTTCTGATGCTGAAAGAAGGGTGGGATGTAAAAAATGTCACCACTATCGTAGGACTCCGGGCATACAGCTCAAAAAGCAATATCCTTCCTGAACAGACACTTGGTCGTGGCCTTCGGAGAATGTACCGGGGAGATGATGACATCACAGAAACGGTGAGTGTTATTGGAACCGATGCCTTCATGGATTTTGTTGAGACGATTCGAAATGAAGGTGTGGAAATTGACCGGAGAAAGATGGGTCAAGGAACAGAACCGAAAGCCCCCCTGGTTATCGAGGTTGATAATGAGAACAATAAAAAGGATATCGAAGCATTGGACATTGAAATACCAGTCCTATCGCCGAGGATATACCGTGAGTATAAAAACCTCTCTCTCCTGAATGTATCCACGTTCACCAACCGAAAATATCCGGTCATTCAATTTTCAGAAGAGGAACAACGGGAAATAATCTTTCGTGATATTGCAACAGAAGTCGTAGATCATATCACCAAACTCGACACCAGCATCGCCCCAAATTATCAGAGTGTCATAGGATTTTTTACCCAGGTAATTATGAAAGACCTCCGGTTGGTGAGTGGCTATGATATCTTGTATGGGAAGGTTAAAGAATTCATAATTAATGGACTATTTGAAGAGAAAATCGACATCAATTCACTCAATATTTTAAGAAATCTTTCAGAGGTTGATGTCTCAAAAACACTGGTTGAGACATTTAAGAAGGCCATTAATGAATTGACCGTCCTCAATAAAGGAGAAGCGGAGATTCGGGATAGTATCAAAATCAGTAAGTGTCGGCCTTTTGTTGCAAAAGAACAGGGATATTTAATTCCGAAGAAAAGTATTTTCAATAAAATCATAGGGGATAGTGAATTGGAACTTGAGTTTGCAAACTTTCTCGAAAGTTGCGACGATATCATTTCCTATGTTAAGAACTATTTCGCTGTCAATTTTAAGATCGATTACCAAAATCATAAAGGAGAGATCTCTAATTACTATCCGGATTTCATTGTGAAAAGAAATGAATCAGAGATCTATATCATTGAGACTAAGGGGCTTGAAGATCTGGATGTCCCATTGAAAACTGAACGACTTGATCAATGGTGTAAAGATGTCAATGCAAAAAATACAGGCGTCACATATCATTGGTTATTTGTGAAAGACGATGAGTTCCGGCAAAAGATCCCCAGAAGTTTTCAAGAATTGATAAAACGGTTCTATAAATTACAATAATTTTTAAGGAAAGGTTCTCTTATCGACCTATCAGAATATGCCCCCTCATAAGGGCGACCCCGAATGTTCGCATATTTTTCACACCTCGACCCATCCAACAAATTCACATCACCTAAATATTTTGATCCCGATTACATTGAGATGAACACGAAACCATTCTTTCAGATAGCATTCTCGTTTATCTTGTCATCCGGCTATATGATTGCAGTATCGCTGATCTCTCCAAATGTAGTCCGTTTCTTACATAATCAGATGGTAGACAGCCCTCTATCAGATCAGGATTTTGTCTCGGTCTATCTCATCACGACGATCCTTTTCCTGATGGGATATTCATTCGCAATCTTACTCTGGTATGATCACTCGATGAAAAAACTTTCAACCGACTATTCATAACAGCCGATTCTAAAACAACCCTCTCATTTTTCTCCGATTACAAATCTTTTAAACCGTTTATATATTGACAACCTTCTTTCCTTTGTCACCGCATCAGGTGGCAGGGGATTTGAAAATGGCAGACTTTGTCTCTAAGTCAACCGTCAAGAGTGCAGTACGCAACCTGACGGCACCGTTCGAAAACAAGGCAGCTCTGAACACCATCATAGGAACCATTCTCGCAGACAATCCGTGGAGCTGTACTCCATACATCTCTGGTGGAGAAAACCTCCCGGCAGTATCCAAGTCTTCTGAGTCTTACTCTGGAAAGGTCATCTACGAGAACAACGATGGTAAGCAGGTTGGGACCGTCACAATCAAGGCTCCAAGCTCAGGCGGGTTTGATACCTGTATGACGAACGTTCTCGCGGATGAAGGCCTTGAAACCGCAATGGGCGGGGTTGCATCTCATGACAGCTCTGACGATTCATTCACTGTGACTCTCAAGTGTCATGCCGCAAACGGTGAACTGTATAACGTCCGGTTCAGCCGTGACGCTGTTACCGTCACCAGCTACGAGTCTGATGCAATTCTCGCAACCATCGAGACCTGGGCAGACACCATTCCAGCGCTGGCATAAGCCGGTCATATCATTTTTCCGAGGTAATGATATGAATTGGGCATGTATCCTTACTGGATGTGCCCTGCTACTCATTGCCGGTCTCGTCGGTGCTGATTCGGTATCATCAACCATTGTGTGTGATGGAGCTACCTGGGTGTCCTCTTCGGTCATAGGCCAGGGGCAGACGTACGCGGCTACGCTCTTCACCACTAATCTTGCAACTCTCATGAGGGACCTGCAGGTAAAGGATGGAAATGTTAAGACCGGGACTGTCGTCGAGTCATCTGGCCCTCTGGGGATCGATGAATACTCAGGCCAGGTCACGAATCAGACTGATCGATCAGCCGGGTGTGTTTTCGAACTTCCTATAAACCGGACGAACACCCGAGACGAAATAATGTATACCGGACTGATGGGATCCGGTGTATATACATCGACCAGGGGCCTACAGTCGGATAAGACTTCATCGACTACGATGATTAACGGCTCCGGTCTGGTGCTCGCTCGTGCATCGTCAAAGGATAATGCAGGGAACGAAACTACTCATACCAGTGATGTAGCAGGGAATTTGAATATGACCGAGAGGATCGTATTCGGAGGAGACGAATGATTATTGATACTGCGGTCGCGTGGGTCGCTATTGGGGTCTCCCTGGTCAATGCTGGAGGAGTCGCAATGGTGTATCTACAACACCTGAAAACCGCTCGAAATGTCGTGTGTACAATTCGGGCAACGAAGGACGGGGAGATCAAAATTGATGATCCGTTCTTACTAGGGAAGTAAAATTCTTTTTGATGGGTTTTCATTAGAGGGATGTGAGGATAGGGGTCAGACCCCCACTCTCATTGTGACAATGTGAAAAATATCTAGGGTCCTTGGTTAATCTTTTTGGAGAATTTATTTCTACTCGTATTAATCAAATAATTTGATTATGATTATTAGATGCTAAATTGAATCAGTTTTTTGTTTTAAATTATAATTCGATATTTATTTAAAGATAATATTAATAATACTTATTATGGAAAAACAAATTATCATATTGCCGATTATCTGTATTTTTTTTTTTCTTAATTGGATGTACTGAATTACCTATAAATAATCTTGAAACTTCTGAAAATATTCAAAAGAATTCATTACCTCAATCTCTGGTACCTATAAATGATAGAACTTACGCCCCAATTACCTATGAAAATCAACCACCTATAACCTCTCCAAAATTAGAAAATTATGTAATTTATGCATCAAAACCAACAAACTCAAAAAGTGGTTACTTAGTTTGGGATTATGATCCTAATACCGATGAATATTTAGCTGAATGTACAGATTATTCGGATTATGCTAATGGGTTTTTTGGAGGACGTGATAAAGCAGGTTGGTGGGGGCGAGAAAATCTTGAAAGTAGATGTAATGTGAAAATTGGAAAAATTGACCCAAATAGTGTATATAAGATAGGTTCTGTTTCATACGTTCGTGAGGTAATTGATTAACAGGGAAGTTTTTAGATTTATCAGGTTTTTTTATGAAAGTAAAAAATTTCATTCGTATCATTTTTATACCTATTTCTTAAATTTATACTGTGGAAAAATCGGTTTTATTTGCATTAATATTAGTCATTGTTGTTATATTTACATCCGGATGTACTGAAAATATCGAAGATCTGAATAAAAAAGCAAAAGATTTGGAATATTCAGGGAGATATGATGATGCTTTGGAAGTGTATCAAAAAATTTTAAAGATAGATGAAAATAATCTTGCTGCATTAAATGGAAGGGCAAATTGTCAATCTTGGTTAGGGGATTATGAAGAATCTAATATTGCTTTAATGAGAATTGAACAAATCGACCCGGATGACGGTTTCGCATTATTAAAAATGGCAGAAAATTATGAAAAATTGGGGAGATATGGAACAGCAGTGCAAGTATATGATAGAGCGGGCACAGCATTTATGAAGACATATGAAAAGGGAGGAATGGATAAAGAAATGTATGAAGAGTTATCCGCTGAGTCAAGTGAAAGATTAATGAATGCTTATGAAAAAATGTAGATATCATTAGTAATTAATCATTTTTTGTAACTATTCAGCCGGTCTTTGCGCCCTAATCCTAATCGCCCATAAATCTGATCAAATATGAGACCTCTTCTTTAAAACCTAAAGTCCCGGACATTCATAACGATACCCAAAAATTTAATTCCAATTTGAACATATTTTTGAAATCGAATAATAAAACTAAATATTAATTAAAATAAATAAAATCGTTATGTAATGCTTTAACACATAACGAGGCTAATTTTTTTCTTCAAATATTTTCTCTCATTTTTCTAATCAAATCAATATTAACAGGTTTAAGTTTTCATCTCGTTATGTTTTCCGGGAATCTAGGTTAAAACGTCACTACTCATACCAGTGATGTAGCAGGGAATTTTAATATGACCGAGAGGATCGTATTCGGAGGAGACGAATGATTATTGATACTGCGGTCGCGTGGGTCGCTATTGGGGTCTCCCTGGTCAATGCCGGAGGAGTCGCAATGGTGTATCTACAACACCTGAAAACCGCTCGAAATGTCGTGTGTACAATTCGGGCAACGAAGGACGGGGAGATCAAAATTGATGATCCGTTCTCCCTGTGATTGTGGTATTATCTCCTAATAGAGGCAATACTATTTGCCGTTATGCGGCAGGGGTAGAGGGTTTGGAGTTCAATACTCCTCTCTCTCGATAGGTGAATATTACCTCGGATGTTCACCTGATATCTTCACTCTGTACGATACTCGTATGCATCTCCCGAAAGTGTTTGTGGCTCGTTGATTTTGACATATAATCACCTGTTGTTATTGGTTTCACTTGTGTTCAAATAAGGAAAGATGTGTTTTCTCCCTTTCACATCTTTCTGACTGCTCATATCGTTTCTAACCACGCCAGAGCTGATGATTTTTCAATTCTCATATCTTGTCTTTTCTTGCCGTTTGTAACCAGTTGACCACGCGAGACTGCCCGGCTAATCTTCGCGGTCCCTGAGCTTCGCGAGTATTTGTCAGCTATCATGAGATAGACATCACCATTTGATAACCATTCATCAGACTCAATGTTCACTGGTTTAGGTTGAACATCAGGAACCGGAATGTGCTGATTCGGAATAACAACTGGTTCGGTTACAATGACCGGGGCCGGGGGCGGAGTGACCTGGGCAAGTTCATCACGAACGATGGATCGGATGGTTTCTGCAAGTTCAGTAGTATCGGTAATACCAGTAGGATTGGTGGGAATTATCGTATGAGATAAATGGGATGGGTCGGAATCTAACCCTGTCCGGAGGAGTTTTGCGACTACTCGGGACAATGGAACATCCGGATATCTTTGGGAGATTTCATCAACTATCTCCGATGGAAGCGATAAACTGACTTTTCTAATCACCGGTATCACCCATACTACTTATCATACTGGTAGGATGAATCTTACTATTCTTACTGGTGGGAATTGTTCGGTTGACCGGGAACCTTATAGGGAACATACGGTCATGCGATCTCGCCCCTGCGACCACCCAACCCCCTTGGCGCTGTAAAGGACAGCGCCATCCCCCAGCGCCAAACCCGCTTGGGGGATACCTCGGAAAACCCTCGCTGTCTGCCCAGAGCTGGGCAGAGGCTCGTCGCTCGCACCCTGGCCCCAGAGCTGGGGCCACGCAAGCGTTTTCCTGCGGGTGGTTGATCGCTAACTGGGTGATCTTTTCGGTTGATGATGTGACAGGCCTATGAATTCCCCGTCCTCTTCTTGGGGCGATCTTGTGCCGGACGTTCAGGCAATGTCGTCCTCATGGGTTTCCCCCCAGCCCCCCAGGGGGAATTACTGCGCCTAATAACGCATTCCGCTTGGGGCTCCATTGGCGGGCGCAGAGCTCCGGATCGGTCTTTCAGCCCGACCGGACCCAAGGGAAGCGAGGCCGTACATCTCAAATTTCCAAGTCACTCAATTTCTTAAAAGAACAGATACAGCGAATAGGCCGGGGCGGGTGAGGAGGCCCGCAGGGCCGACGAACCCATTGCCCTTGCCTATTCTCTGTATGGGCGGGGGGGAGGGGTTCTTTTCAGGCGATACGGTCAGGAGGAGGGAGATCAACCGAACCGGGGTGATCGGTTTTTGATCCCATGACCAGGAATATTCCCGGTCGGTTACAGTAGATTATACCGACATCGTGGATTACAGCCGGCAATACTGAAACATATATAGCGATTACCAGCCGGTATCTCCAGCGCCTCTAAGACATGTGCAGCCTCAGCTATTTTTAAGGCATTATATCGCGGTCTGCATCGGCCAGGCGTGTGACCCTCCTCATAAATAATGGTGGGTTCGGTCGCATACCAGCGGTGGGACGACGAGAGAAAAATGATAGGCCTCGGAGGGATAGACCAGTATCCCTCCTTCGTCCTTCCCGAACCCGGCACTAATAACCGACGAAACGACGAAAAGAGCGCATAAACCAGCCCGGAACGGTAACGAATCGGTTATACTAAGACAGAGCCACCGAGACGACGACCGGATCCCAGGTGATCACATCCGGAATATGGAACTTTTCGCAGTACAGGTTATCCTGCCGTGAGGCAGGGGAATTTTTTCCAGTGGAAATACCTCTTTTTCATATGGAGGCAAATAGATACAAATAGGGTATTTTATGGTAAATCATATACAAATAGATACAATTAGATACATATATATACTTATAAAATAAATATAGTATGGAGGAACTACAATGGAAGCCTCAACACCACAAAACCAGACAGCCGTAGGCTATCAAAACCGCGATCCGATCTGCCCCTTTTCCGGGATCGCCATGATGAGTGATGGAACCGCGATCCATGTAACCGCCCAAGTTGCCAGAGAAGAGAGACGGTACATCATCCCCGCCCACGCTTTCAACCGGTTTGTATTCGGTCAGGCAGGGAGAGGGTTAAACAGAGATCTCCTTAATCAGGGATACTCAGAAGAGGCATTCTCGGTTCAGCTTGCATGGGAAAACGGGATCCCATACCTGCAGGACTGTTATCATGATCCAATGGGAAAAGACAGGGTACTGTTCAGCCCTGAAACTCTCGGGGATCTGTTCACATTGTCCCGCCACTATGTTTTCCTTGATGGATCCCAGCCTATCCGCATGAGCTGGAGACTTGGGTATGAGATCAAAACCCAGATGAGAAAAGAAATCAGGTACGGAACAGAAGCCCCTGCCCGTATGCCGGCACGCTACTTTAAAAAAGAGGTGTCAGCATGAAAGAATTCTCCGCTAAACTCAGATTTTCTGCAGAGAACGAAGAGGAATTTAATAAATACGTATCCTCTCGTGTAATTTTTTGGTTAAAGTATACGGATACCCGCGAAACGGCAGTAAGGCGGGCGATAGAAGATGCAATCTCAAATCAGTATTGCAGGATATCTTTCCTAAACGAATTCAAAACCGATCACTTTGATCAGTATCTTGCAAAGTGGAGATCAGAAAATACAGCGCCTGAGATGTTCCGGGCAATGTTTGAGGAGGCTGTATTATGCTGAGTGCAATGCAATCAGCCTCTTACAAATCCTCTTTAGAAAACTTCGACCGCCCAAGAGAAGAGGAGGACATCCAAGAGGAGATTTATTCCGTAGAGGATCAGATCCGCAATGTAATGAGGTTGTTGGATAATTGGAGAGATGAAGATCCACAATCGATCAACCTGAAATATTTGTTCTATGACTTTGAGCTGATAGAGAAGCGGTTGCCCGGTCTTATGGATGACCTTGAAAACCTCGAAGAGGAAATGAAGGAATCTCAAAAGTATTATTCATCCGAACCTGACTGTATGGCAATAGCCAAGGAGGATTTTTAAAATGTCCTCCCTTTCCGTTCAGGTCCATAGAGCTCATGAACAATGGCTCCAGCCACTTGATGAGCTTTACACTCAGGACGACATAGACGACAAATGCGGACAGATCAACGATATCATAGAGCGATGGTCAACCGATAACCTTTATGATATTGAATCATCGGATGACGCCCAGGCATTGATCACCGCCCTGTCTGATCTCATGGATGAATTAGAGAGAGAACGGGATGAGCTGCAGGAGATAGAGGAATATCAGGATCCAAGGCAGGAGGGATACTTATGATCCTCCTTCGTTTATCGACAGTGATCAATGGGGTGACGATTGAAACAGAGGGAGAGGCTAATGATCTGGACCAGATTTGTGAATCATGGGAAACTTTCCTCCTGTCAACCTACCAGGTAGAGAACGGGATCCGGGCAACCTCATATAAGGATCTGGATATCCACCGGCAAAACCTGATCCGGCAGCCGACCAATGAGATCATAGAGGTGTTATAATGAAAAATACCTCTTCATCAGTTCAATATATCTGTAAATGTGGGTCTGTTTGTTCGGTTGAAATCATCCGCTCATGGATCTATGTAACCTGTAATAATGAGGGATGTAAGGAATATGGGAAAAAACAACTTCCCATTTGGGGAAAGCATACGGTAAAACAGCCGGAGGTCACAATATGACCAGCTCTGATATCTCATCCATTTTTGGTGAAATGATCTATTCGTACACCCGGGAGCAAGCGATAGATGACGGGGTACTGATACCAGTAGATGAAAAAATATGCAGAGAGGCAGGGATCCGCCTTCCGGTCTGTGTGACAGCTCATTTATGGACCTTGATCCACCCTGAGAACCTTAACAAAATGCCTACTCAGTCAGTAGAGGGGAGACTCTGGGATCTCTTATGGCTCTTTACCCTTTCAGCAAAACAGAACGGCAGCTCATCCCGGTTATCCTATCCCTGCAGGTTCATGGTTAGAAAGAACGGTTGCCCGGAACGTATAGAAGAATATTCCATTGTTGCCGTATGTGGTCCGGGCGATTCGGGCGAGCCGGTTCTTACCCTTATGCTACCGGAGGATGATTAAATGAGATGTAAATACAACACGGGTGATTATTGCGAATATCTAACCGAGGACCTGAGACCGGGTGAGGGATTATCTCACCCCTGTGTCGTTCCCTCTCGTCCCTCTTTATGTGTCTACTATGTGGAGGCGGAATAAAATGTACTGCACCTGCCCGGCTTGTCGGGACCAGTTCAAGTATGAGTATGAGCTTATGGAAGAGTTTTTACAACTGATCCGAGAGGGGAAAATATGACCCCTATACCATCCTCTTTCATCTGCCCGCATACCCGGCAAAGATGTTTACCTCAGTTCTCCCTGTTATCCTGCAGGAAATGTGAGTATTATAAAATTGCGCAGAGGTTAAAGCATGATGTACGATATTAAAAAAACTGCTGAGGTGCTGTCTTTATCTCCCCGCACTATCCGGAGTATGATAAACAGCGGAGAACTCCCCGCGTATAAATTTGGGAAGGAGTACCGGATCCACGAAGAGGACTTAGCCGGGTTTATGGCTAAGTGTTCGGTATGAGGTGGTATAAAATGAGAATCTTCACAGATGACGCGCTCAGATGCTACCGGCAGAAATTCGATGGTATTTGGTTTTATCTCACAGCTGAGGGAACAAAAGAAGAGATGTACGAACATCTGAAACAAGATGTGATCCGGGTAAATTCCGATCCGATGTCGAAAAAATATAAGCTGAAGATTTACAGGATCACTCAGGTAAACGGCTTATTCGTTTTATGGAAAAGTATTCACTCTGCCCACAATATCACAACCCGCCCTGATGTTTGTGTACACCAATCCCACTAATCCCACCTTTAATTTTCTTCCCACTTTTCTTACTGGTGATACTGGTAGCAAAAACGAAGATGTTTTCCAGTGGAAATAAGGCTATTTCGAGTCCAGAAAATTTTTCGTACTCCCGATGCCGTACTTCTCGGTCGTCCTCCTTTGCGGTTCCGGCTGCCGTACCTGCTGGGCGTTCCTTCGGGTGAGTGCATCGAGTGGGAGCTTATGATGGGTTCATCGTTTTCAAATACCGGGTAGGAGCACAACCAAAAAAATTCCCGTTCCCGGCTCTTCCAAGACCCGACCAGGGGGATCCCATTCCCGGCTCGCCCAGGACCTGACCGACCGGACCCATTACCGACCGGGGCAGGTGCGATCTCTCTTTGGTTCCTGTTCCCTCGACACTTGGGGCGGGCTACGCTTTTTGATCGTGTCCCTCTGGTGGGGATCGCTTCAATGCATCCTCGAAAACCGTGGTGGGTGTGGTCAACTCGGGTGAACGCTGGCCGGGTGATCGTTTCGGTTTGATCCAGTTCCGGCAGTCGGGCATAGGTTGACTCTCCCGGCCGGTAAGAGGGGAGACCGTCCGGCAGGTCAACCGATGCCCTCACAAGTGCGGTTCGTACCGCTTCGTTTCGCTGATTCGGTGTTCATGTGCGCGAGTTTTCGCACGCGAAGTCTGCAGCGGGGATCCTCGCCGATCCCCGCAAAGACCTATCATGATTCTCCCCGTAGTCTCGCCTGGTCAGTATACGGGCGTGCGGAACTTCGTAGTTTCACCGGCTGGTTGTGCGGATGGGGAATTTATCGTTTCATCCGGCTGGTGTGGGTGGCTGGAATTCGGTGAGCGGCCCGGATTAGTCGCGGGCTGGAATTGTCTTGTGTCATTATATACACGATGCAACAAAAAATTAGGATCCCCAGGTTCGTTTTACATTGGTTGTTTGAGGGTCCTGGGGATCAATCAATTCGATTTGCTTGGCGGCCAATTGATTATGTGAGTTATTCGTTTGAGCTTTGGAAAATATTTTCAATCAATCACCATTCGGTGAATTTTTAGGGTCACACCTAATCATCAGTCTCCGTGGGGGAGATTGGTGATGGGGAGGTTTTACCCTCCTTTCAAAAAATTTTGTGCAATTATATTATACACAATACAACAAACAGTATGATCCCCAGGCGCTCTTTAATGTGGTGTTGAGGCTCGCCTGGGGGATCGATTTGCTTGGAGGGCGATTGATTATGTGGAGGTTATTCCTCCTCAAAAAAAGTATTCTATTCTTCAGAATCTTCGGAGTCTTCTTCGTACTCTTCTTCGTATTCTTCAGGTTCGCTTTGATGTTCATGAGTATATACAGACTGCTCCTCTATGTACTCTGCATAAGCACTCTCCGGTATTCGGTACTGGCTTGCGACCACGATATACCGAATCTGTCCAGTTGAGCATAATTTTCGAACCGCACGAGGATCCACCTGCAATAAATCCGCCACTTCCTTTGCGGTGTAACATCGCTCAGACATACAAATAGATACAACGAGATACATCATAATACCGACATGCGCTTCTATAGTTCTCGCTGTGATTTGGTGGTGATCGACTGCGGCACCTCGTACAGTGATCACCGCGAGCGGGGAACAAGTAGCTGAGGAACCCACCTCTCCCTCTTCATGGACAAGCCAGCTCTGGCTTGAGGGGGCCGGCTGTCCTTTACAGCCGGGGGTGGGGCAGGTTGCAGCGACAAAATCTTCTTGAAACTACAACAGCAGGGGTCAGGGTTCCTGCGCCACCAGTGGTATATACACATCAGATCAAACCATCATTTGTGCGAGTGTAGGCGTGTTCAACCGATTTATTGACAGGGAATCGAACACCATGTCCCGAATCCCGGTCAGCGCACTCAATTCGTATACCGTCCCCTTTTTTGCATGTTTGTTTCTATGTTGTTTTTTATAGAAGGTGTTTTTTCGTAATTAGGGCTTGTTTTCAGGGTATTTTTTTATTGATACGAGTTCTGGTTATTTGAGAGAGAGGTATTGTAGACTCTCTTTAGGCGTGTACCGGGGTGCTTCTAGCCTTGTGTTTATAAATGATCTCGATTTTTCTTGTCTTTGAATCGTCGAATTTACGGGACGGTATATAAACTCCTCCCTTCACGAGGTGGGCGGAAGTGGTCTTGGACAGGGAATTGTAAGGGGAGGGGTCAGGGTTTGGATAGCGAGAGGATATGAGAGGGAGAGAGTTTTTGAGTTTTGAGGGGAAATTTGAGGGGTTTTCGATGTCGGAGTTGCTAGGGGGTGCGAGGGAGCCGCGAAGCGGCGACCAAGCTGGATAGGGGAGAAGGGGAGAGACAGGGTTCTGTTTGAGATAATTGGTTGAAGGTGTGGTGGAATCATTATGAGATCCCCCCTGAATTGTTCGGGATTTTTTGTGGGAGAGAATATGTGGAAAGGGTGAGAATAAACAGACCCGATGATTCCTGACGGTGTGCCTGGTGGATCGCGTATGATGGGAAGGTCCGGGGATGACGGTGAGAGGCATCTGATGATTACCGGCTATGTAGATGATAGCCAGAAACAGAATGATAGAGTTCTGAATCATGATCTGGCTCCATAGACATTGAGAGGGTTTTATATTAGGAGAAAGAATGATTGTAATTGTCAGAGTATATAATCCAAATGCCAAATTCTGGGATGAAATTTATGCATATGAGCTGAAGAAATGAAGTGCATTCAATGTAATGAAGGTGTAACGGTTGATAGTTCTACCACCGTCGCATTTGAAAAGAATGGGGCGGCTTTCCTTTTCAGGCATGTGCCGGCAATGATCTGTCCGATATGTGGTGAAGAATATTTATCAGAAGAGATACATGACAGGATATCTAAAATCACAAACCGGTGCCTTGAACCCGGTCTTTCGGTTCAGGTGTATGATTTTCGGTCGTGATCTTATTATGTAAAATATTCAATAAATTTAATAATATATTCCAATTATAATAACACAATGGCATCTAAACCTTTTCTCAAAATAGATGACCTTCATCAATTTTGTTGTCAAAACTCAAATTGTCCGGACTATGGAAAACGAGGAATTGGAAATCTCTCGGTAAGTGGAACCTCTGGAGGTCAAGGAAACCGAATGTTGAGATGTAAGACTTGTGGATATCGGTTCTCCGAAACTAGAGGCACTGCGCTTCACAACTCGAAAATTGAGCATGAAAAAGCTGTTTCGGTCATGGAACATTTATCTGATGGATGTGGTATACGGAAGACCAGTAGGTTTACAGGTGTGAGTTTAGGGACGGTCGCTAGACTTTTAAAAAAGGCAGGGCCCCATGCTCAATTAATCCATGATGAATTGGTTTCTTTTTCCCCCTCAGACAAATGAGGTTCAATTCGATGAAAAGTGGAGTTTTGTCGGTAAAAAAGATAAGAATTGTGATCCTTTCGACCCAAATGATGAAAAATATGGAGATAACTGGGATCACATGGCTTTTGATCCAGAACATCGGTTAGTCATTTCAGTCATCCCCGGAAAACGAACTGCAGAGAACATCCACAAACTCATTGAAGACTTCATTAAAAGAACCAGGGGGAAATTAATGAGATTGATAACGACGGACAAGTATATGCCATACAAAGAGGCCATTCGTATCGGATACGGCAGACTGGTTAATCCTGAAAGAACTGGTAAACGTGGACGACCAAAGAAGCCGTATTGGGAAGTCCCTTCTGGATTGATTTATGCGATTGTTAAAAAAACTCTTTCCAGAGGAAGAATATCCAAGGTGGAGACTGAACTTGTCTTTGGAACAGAGGAAGGGCTAAAAAGAGCATTAAAACGCTCAAAAGTTAGCAAAAAGGTAAATACTTCATTTATCGAAAGGCAGAATGGAACCGACAGGAATCGGAATTCTCGAAAAATTCGGAAATCACTTTCATTTTCTAAAGAACCAGAGGAACACGAAGCTATGACGTTCTTTTGCTTATATAGTTGCAATTTTTGTTGGCCAATTCGAACTCTTCAAATTCAAGATGTTCAAGGGGGTCATTCAATAAAACGAACACCTGCAATGGCGGCAGGTTTAACAGATCACGTATGGACTATCGAAGAGTGGATTCGATTTCCCGCCGTGCAGTTATGTTAGATCACCACCGAATAATTGAAATTATCGTATTGACCACAGATTGCATGATAGGATCGGTAACATGCCCCAGAGTGTATTGAATCATCGATACATCAGCGGTAAAAAGTTTATCTGGCCTGATATAACTCATCTCTTTTAGACTCCCAGATATCAAGTCTAACGGATGGAGGGGGATACTGCTTGTATCTGAGTGATATTTTGAAGTGATTTGACACAGGATCAGATCATCCCCGGATACAGGAGCTATCACTAATGCAGGTCGTCGTTTCACAGAACTTAAATCTGAGAATGGAAAGGGGATGACGACAATGTCTCCTTTTACAAATAGTCCCACGCCTCATCCTCTTCAGATGTGAGCCAGTCACGGGCAAGGACTCGTTCACTCATACAGGCGGTTTCACAGATGTGGAATGTATCTGAAGAACTTTCCCTTTGAGGTTTATCAGGCGGAATATCCTCAATGATGAGATGATACTTCTTTCCAGCCTGAAGATTTACTGGCTGATCCGGCACTAGGGCTTTTCCATCATATACCGCTGAAACGGAAGATTCGATAATCATGATAGTACCTTTTGCTTATACGTTGATAAAGGTTTAATCGTACCTAAAAGAATATAAAAATCGTGAAATGGTAAAGAAATATTCAATAAATTTTAATTTTTCCCATCTCCCAGGTAAAATAGGGAGTAAATACTCAACTTTAAGAAGTTAAACAAGTTATTTTTGTTTTATGAAAGGAGTGGAGTTATTCATGAATGATCCGGTCATTGAGGTATTCCGGTCAGAAATACTCCCAAAAATTATCGAGTTTTTTCAGCCTGATGATACTATCCTGTTGATTCACGAGTGCATGGAACTGTCCATGATGAATCAGATCTTGATGTGATTCTGGTTTCAGAGACTTTCAGAGATACACCCAGGCATGAGCGATTTCCTCTTGTCAGAAAAAGGATTCAAACAGAACTATGAAACGAAGGAGGAAAAATAGGGTTATACTTGGGGCGTTGTCACCAGCCAGGTGGTACTGTTCGAATAACTGTACCGCTCAATCTTATACTCGGGACAAATCTCGGACAATAAGGCCATAATGGTCCCTACCTCTTTTGAAGATAATCCGGTATCCTTGGCAATATACTTTGACTTAAAGAAGTTTGATCCTGGCTTCAATTGGCTTTTCAGATAATCTATTAAGCAGATCTGATTTTCATTGTATTTTGTGGTAAATTTACTTTGTAAAAGCATGTCTATCTCCATAAGTACTGATTTTTGCTGAATGAATTGTAGGAGGAAATCCGGTCTTTTATAGACCGGGTGAAGTTCGTTCTGGTCAGGAGAAGAGAATCGGAGGACATGAAACTCTCTCCTGACCGGGGGAGTTTCCTTTTCGGGATGAGTTGGATCCAACAGTTGTAGGAGGACATGTTGAACACTACTCACCGACAGAGATCCTGTCAGACATCCAGGAGTTACTTCCTGGATTTTTTGCAGGTCTCTGTGTGACATACAAATGTTGTTCGAAACAGGTTAAAAGACAAATAGACAAAACTGATGGAAAATAGTCTGAAATAATTTTAGAGTGCATTGATACTTTTTTTATTGAATAACTTCTGCAGATCATTATGAGCGGAAAATGAGAGGTCAATTATCGGTTGCACCTGGTTCTGAGAACAACTCAGGTTTTGGAAAAAATCAGATAGGACTGAATAAAAAATTGAAATCTACATGGTTTCAGGAGTTGCAACCAGTATCAAGATCTCTAATAAGAAGAAAATTTATGAGGAGTTGCTTGGGGGATGACGTGTATTGATGGTATCTCTCGCGGGAGGAGGGAGCGGTGTTATCCCTCCACTTGTGCCACCCTTACTTTACTCAGGTGCCGTGAAGCTGTCTGCCTCGTTACACCAAAGCTGCGGGCAATGTCAGCAGCTGTTACATCCGGATGCAGCTCAATGAAACTCCGGATCCGTTCACTCCGATCCCCGTTGTCACTCAGCTGCGGTGAAGCTGTCACACCCGCTGTCAGGTCTGACCGGATGATGTTCATGAGCAATTCAACGGAAATGCAGAGCGAAAATGGTGGGATAGCATGAGAAGCCTGATGCAAATACCCACCCGGAGAGTAAGCGATATTAAACCAAGGTAGCGATCCCGGTAAAGGTGATGAGGGCTCCCCACCTGAACGCCGAGGATGACCCCTGGACTATTTCCCCGGAGGACCAAAGGGCCCGGAGATGAGGGGGGGCATCAATACAGATCGGCCAGCTACCCTAGCGGGAATAGGATCAAATCGGCGAGGGCTGCTTATGAACGGAGGCTCTCAAAGGAGAGGACGTAGGAGCAGAGGGCGACGACAAGGGTGAGAACTCCGGTTCAAGGTATGGAATATTCAATATTTTTTCTGGTAAGCGGGGAGATAACTCAGTATTCTTCAACATTAGTATTTCGGGATGTCAAAAAAAGGGTGTTTTTTTATGACTTAGCGGACTATTGATAAATATTATATGGCTGAAGTCACATCGGAGAATAACGAAGTTCTATTTCTACTCCAAAAAATCGAGAGCATCATTGATACCCGGCTCATTGGAGAGGTTGAACCTCTTGATGATGAAATCGAATTAATTGGTGAATATCAGAAAAGAAAAAGCGAAGGTACTCTAGAGCTTCATGAGATATAGAATACTCCTTGATACACATGCCTTGCGGGATTTTCAAGATATTCCCGAACCATATCATACATCAATAAAGGAAAAGTTTGAGCGATTAAAAGAAGGATTTCTCCCAGATTTAGATATTCGCAAGTTAAAGGGATTTAAAAATACGTACCGATTGAGAGTCGGTGATTATCGGATAATTTTTGAATTAAATCCAGATTATGAGATCATCGTGATAGGTATTAGACCTCGGAAAACAGCTTATCGTTGATAAGTCTCTGATGATGTTACATTTCATAAAATAATTAACATTGAATTTTAATTTTTTTTTGAGAGAGTTAAGGGATTAGTTCTTTGAATGATTGTCAACGTATCCCCCTCACTTTACTTAGAACTTTCGAAGCTGATTGCCTCATTACACCAAAGCTGCAGGCTATATCAGCAGCCGCTCTCCGGATGCAGCTCAATGTAACTCCGAATCCGTTCACTCCTATCCGCGTTGTCACTGAGCTGCGGTAAAGCTGTCACACCCGTTGTCGCCTCATTTGTCAGGTCTGACCGAATGAGATTCATCGTTACTTCCACACTAATGCACAGCGAAAAGGGTGGGATAGCATGGGAAACCTGACACAAAACCCCATCAGGAGAGTGGACGGTATTAAACCTAACTTTGCCACTTTGACTTCATACAGTCAATGAGATCGTTCACTATCATGATCAAAATTTTTCAGAATTTCATCGGGAAATGATATTTAATCAACTTCATTATTGCAAATTATGTGATTTTGTGAGAGGACACAACATATATGTAAATATCTCATAAATCTACATACACATATGGGCACTGTTACCATATCCCTTTCAGATGAGGTCGAAAAACGGTTCCGGGAAGTCATTACTCGTGAATGTGGAACGAATAAAGGAGCAATAAGCAATGCAATTACTGAAGCAATTGAGCTTTGGATAAATGAAACCAGACAACGCTCACTTGCTGAAGCTGGAAGAAAGATTCTAGCGAAAGAACATGATATAGGTGAATGGCATTATTCACATAGAAAGGAGCTTTATGATCGAACCTGATGCGTTAATTGATTCCAATATTTTTGTTTACGCATGGGTTTCCCAGGAGAAAGAAAAACATGATATTGCTCTCCGTTTATTTGAAAAGGTTTGAAGCAGGGAAATTATCTATGCGGTTTCAGTCCAAAACTTAGCAGAATTCTCTTCAGTTCTTCTTACTAAAGGCGAAAGAAAGGAAGAACCTGATGAGATATCTGCATTTATTCAGATCATTCATGAATTTTCTCATTGGAAAGTTCTGACATATGATTCGGCAATCATAATCCGTGCCCTGAATATACATAAAGAATATGGGCTTCATTTTTGGGACTCACTTCTCGTTGCCACCATGGAAAAGAATGAAATCCGACGGATTATTACAGAGGATATCCATCTTAAAAAAATACCATGGATTGAAGTAATAAACCCTTTCAATGAGATTTACCATGAAGAAAAAATCGTAAGTTATAATACACGAACTCATATCTGACACCTTCCCATTTTATAATCATAGTTCCATTTGTAAACTCCTGTAACCAGAATCACCCAATATCACCATTTTCAGGTAGAGAAAACCAAATTACCCTCTCACAAAATCAGGATGGAAAAAACTCACACCCCTGCCTGAACATTCCGTAAATTAAAAACCAGAAAAAAATAAATTTTTATTAATACGCACACTCAACTTTTCCTTCACTAACTTTACCTTTACAACAGGACTCGGTCTTCGGATTGTAACAGGTATCGCCACACTTGGTGTATCCCTTCCCATCATACACAACACCAAGACAGCAGCTCTGGTTGTTCTTATTGTAACAGGTATCGCCACACTTCTGCCATCCGGTCCCCGGGTAAATCTGGTTATTACAACAGGTTTCATTGGTCAGATCATAGCACTTCCCGCCACAGATTCCCCACAGGAGTCCGTCTTTCGGTTCTCCCTGGCAGCAGGACTGGGTGATCGGATTATAGAATGAATCACCACAGGTCGGGAGACACCGTGTCCCGTTCACAGGCTTTCCATTACAGCAGACCTGTTTTTCAATATTATAGCAGGCGTCCTTACAGACCCCCCAATGGAGCCCGTCATATACCTGACCCTGGCAGCAGGACTGCTTACTTGGGTCATAACAGCTGTCACCGCAGGGGATACAACTCTGATTTGCAGCGATGACCGAAACGGATAAGGCAATTGTGACAAAAAGGACCGCTCCGGCGATCCATATATGGAATCGATTCATGCAGCAATGTACATCTCCACCAGCTCAAGAAGTTTCTTTATCAGTCATGTGATCCCAGAATATTTTTCATCATATCAGAACCTGACATCCTCATTCATACCCCATGACGTACATAATACACTGTATCTATGCCTGAAGAACCAACACAGAGAGTTGCTGTTCTGGTAATGGGCTGTCCGAAGGTCCCGGTACAGACCAGTCTTGTTCTTTATCTTTCAAACCGGATGAAAAAGGCAGGGATCAGAACCATCATTGCCGGAACTCCTTCAGCCAGGCAACTGATACGGGTTGCAGACCCGGACGGCCATTACACCATGGAGATGAAAGACCTGGATGCAACCATAGCAGCTCTGGCAAAAGGCGATCTCACCGTCACAGAGAGTTATGTCTTTGTTCATAATGACGCAGGGGTAAGCTATGCCGCGACCATGCAGTCCCTGACGAACCAACCCGTGATGGCTATCATATTTGGTGAGGAAGCAGAGCAGATCGCTCAGGAAATTACCTTTCCATGCACCGTCATTGCCGAGCCTGCAACACACAACCCGATGTCACTAAAAAACAGACTTGAGGAGGCTGCCCCATGGGATGCTTAGAATCTCTGCCATATGAAGTACTGATGTCGAAAATTTCATTCAAGGAAGCCAGGGAATTTCTCTCCAGGTACCCTGAGAAATATGATGTGGCACCGGGATACCGTATGTTTGATCTCAATATCATCGGAGTCCCACCGATCAGGGTTGCAGTTGATGGTGATTCACTCATCTTCCCCTATACAAAACCATGCCATGGAACATTTCTCATCAGGGTCCCGAATGCAACCGACGAAATCGCCCGGCTTCGGGGACGTGCCTAGGAAGAGTTCATGCGCCCATATGTGATCGTCAATGTGGCCGTCAGTGCAGACGGGAAACTCTCCACCAGGGAACGCAGGCAGGTGAAGATATCAGGAAAAGAGGATTTTGACCGGGTGGATGAGATAAAAGCCGGCTGTGATGCGATAATGGTCGGGATTGGAACCGTTCTTGCCGATGATCCTTCACTCACCATCAAGTCTGCCGACCGTATTGCTGAACGGGTCAGAAATGGAAAACCAGAGCACCCGGTTCGGATCGTTGTCGACAGCCAGGCACGGACACCGCCGGATGCGAAAATCTTGCACAAAGGCTCTGGCCTTCGGATCATTGCCGTGTCACTTGCAGCACCAGAGGAGAATATTTCTGCCCTGAAAAACCACGCAGAAATCATTCAGGCTGGAGAAGTGACCGTTGATTTACCCGTTCTTCTCACGAAACTAGCAGAAAAGGGGATAAAGCGGCTGATGGTGGAAGGGGGAGGGACGCTCATCTGGGGAATGCTGTCCGCAGGTCTGGTTGATGAACTGACAATGTTTGTCGGGAATATCATTATTGGCGGAAAGGATGCCCCAACCCTTGCCGATGGGACTGGGTATGTATTAGAATCAGATTTTCCGGTTCTTGAACGGATGGACGTCATCCCCATGGAAGAAGGGGTATTGATCCACTGGAAAGTTAGAAAATAGTGGAGAAAATACATGATAAGAGGCTACACCGCATTCATTACACAGGCGAATGGCAATGCTGTGCAAATGCGATACCTTATAATATCTGAGATGTGACGTTCACGAGGTTGTAGTGTCTGATCAAACAATCTTTATCGTCGAAGATAACCCGGTTATTGCAGATCTCATATCATGGCGACTGACTGAAATGGGATACCATGTCGCGGGAACTGCCGAAGATAGTACGCAGGCTCTCATCAGGATCGGTGAGATTCATCCCGCTCTTGTCCTGATGGATATCAATCTTCCCGGTGAGATGGATGGAATTGATGCTGCATCCGAGATCATAGAGAAATTCAAAATCCCCATTGTATATATCAGCTCCATACTTGATGCAGACATTATGGAACGGGCAAAAAAAACAAAACCCAGAGGGTATATTGTAAAACCCTTTACCGATAACCAGCTTCGTGCCACCATCGAGATGGCATTACAGGGATGAAGGTCATACCATCCCGATAAAATTTCGAAGTATTGCAAGGCCGCATTCCCCGCTCTTTTCCGGATGAAACTGAACTCCGATTGCGGTCCCTCTTCGTATTGATGAAGCAAATGTATTGATATAATCAGTTGATGTAATGCAATATTCAGCCGGAGTATCTGCCCAGTAGGAATGGACAAAATATACATACGACTGATTGGGAATCCCCTCAAAGAGAGGATCATCCTGCTTTTCAATGGTTATCTGGTTCCATCCCATATGGGGGATCTTATACCCGGGCGAGTCAGAAAAACGCCGTACTATGCCGGGGATAAGGCCTAGACCCTGATGTAATCCGTGCTCTTCAGAGAACTCCATCATCATCTGCATACCAAGGCAGATCCCAAGGATCGGAACATGACCTTCGGATTCAATTAAGGCCTGCGACAGATCTGCAAGTTGGGTCATCCCTTCATGAAAGGCACCGACGCCGGGGAGGATGATCCCATCTGCAGAACGAATCTCCTCAAGGTCATGCGAGATAAGAACCTCTGCTCCGGCCTTTTGAACCGCCTTGCTGACACTGCGCATATTTCCAAGACCATAATCGACGATGACAATGGAACTCATACTGCCTTATCCCCCTGAGTTCTCCATTGACCACTCTCAAACCAGGATTGTGATATACCCTTCCTATTCATCCACAATGATACTGCCTGCACCCATTCCTCCCAGAGTTTGGGATGAATAGCCTGAATCTTCTCCAGTACTCCAAGATCGCTGGCAGGGCACATATAACACCCCATCCGGTCAACCCCATGCCGGTACATCTCATTAAAAGGAGCCTTCTCCCGGAAGATATACAGCCATACATGGAGAGCCGTCCACGTATGTATCGGGGCTAGACATATCTGATTATTCACATAGGAGTTCCTCCAGACCCTGGGGTTTTTCATCCGTGAAAAGGACTCATACTTGCGTTGACCAATGAAAGATACTATCTCACCATCCTCACCATAGGTTTTGACGATGTACTGGCGCAGGGGCTCCAGTTTGGAGGTTCGGCAACACCACCGGTTATCCCTGGACGGAGGACCGGAGACTTCAAAGTCCCGCCAGAACTCATTGATAGATTCGATCCTAACGCACTCAAGCCCATATCGGTCCTGCACATCGCAGACATTCTCTTCGGTTGATGGAAACTCAAGGCCGGTATCGATATAGAGAATTGGCATCTTGCGATAGGTGTTCATCACGACAAGTAATGTTGCAAGACTGTCTTTCCCGCCCGAATATGAGACAGACATAGGGAGATGCTCATACGGGCCGATGCTGTCCGCGATGAATTTTCCAGATGCTGCTTCAGCCTTTCTGAGCACGTCAGCATTTGCCTGCGCGACATCATCCCAGGTTGCCTCACCGGGTGTATAAACGGACGGGATATTTTTTCTTGTCTTCACCACCTGTCCCCGCTCCATCCGGTTTGCTTCTTCAGCATCCACCCGTGCCCTGCCAACACCGGCACAGATACCAGACGGGGTCATCATAAAGACCTCATCCCCCTCTCTGACCGAGGAGTCACAGGAGATAAGACCGGGAGCCAGGAGACTTCTGCCTTCCCTGATAGAAGAAAGCGCCCCTTCATCAATAACCATAAACCGCTTTTTTGGTTGAGCAATCAACGCCGCATCAGGACGGGGAAGAGCCTCCCAGCGACGTTCTCCGGGAAGATACCGGATAGCCCCTACTATCGCTCCACCTACGATTATCTCTTCCATCCGGTCATGATCCGGAGCTTTATTCATAAGTGCGATCTGGCCTTCCGGAATGATCGACATTCCAAACTGTTCTTCATATATCGAATTTACAAAGGCAATATCTTCGGGAAATGCGGGTCGTGCATCACCAGGAGGAGTTACCGGGACTGCTCTGGTAGCTGCCCCGCATGCACAATGCTCAGCAAGAACCGGCGTATGACACGAATCACACCAGTGAAGGAGAATTCTGCCGTGGTATAATCCACCCATATCTCCCCAATTGTATGATCTAACCCTACATACTGGTTTGTACGGACCATTCCTTCAAACATCAGAAAATGCCTTTTTTCAATAAAATAAAAAAGCTGATCGAATAAAAAATATTATATGATGCGGATAACCACCTCAGTTGATCACGATCTATCATGACATATCGAGAGGGTTTGGCATGGGTATGCCATTATGATGACCGGGTACAGGTGATACAATGATCCCGTTTATCGTTACTGCCTTTGTGGCTTTTCTGTTTTATCTGGTGTTGGTTTTTGGTTCCGGCTCTGTTCTCTTCTGGTCATGGGAGGAAATTATTGCAGGTGTCATCATCGGACTTGTGACCGGTGTTATCGCTCGGAAGATCTTCTGCAGGAGTGAGAATTACCGGATGTTACATCCGGTACGGCTCATCAGCATCCTGATATACATCTGTGGTCCCTTCCTTGTGGAACTGACCAAGGCAAATCTGGATGTTGCATACCGGGTTATTACCGGAAATGTCAGGCCAGGGATTATCAGGCTCCATTCAGGGATGAAATCTGATCTGGCAATAACGATGCTTGCCCATTCTATTACACTCACACCAGGAACGCTAAGTGTTGATGTCGATGAAAAGAACCATGATCTCTTCATTCATATTATTCATCTGAACGAAGGTGATGAGAAAAAAGAGGCATTTGAGGCGAGAGAGATCTTTTCATACATGAATATTCCAGCCTGGATCCGGAGGATTGCTGAATGACAGATATCTTTATGATTGCTGCTCTGGTTACGGCAGTGATCATCTTTGGTGCCCTGGTAAGACTGATCCTTGGCCCGACAAACCCGGACCGGGTGGTTGCGGTGGATACTATTAACACGCTCACGGTGGCGGTTATGATTCTCCTCGGAGTGGTGTATCAGCAGTACATCTTCATCGATGTTGCCATCGTCTACGCCTTACTATCCTTTGTCTCCACCCTCTACATCGCAAAACATATCGGTGGTGAGCTCTGATGATTGCAGATACAATTATTTTTATCTTTCTGATCATCGGCCTCTTATTCAATGCTCTGGGAGTATTAGGGCTTCTCAGGTTCCCGGATGTGTACACACGGCTTCATGCTTCCACAAAAGCGACAACCTTTGGAAGTATCTTCCTCTGCCTTGGGGTGGTCGTGTTTGCAATATCCCAATATCTGGGAACCAGCGATTCCCAGTACCTCATGGTCATCACCCATACCATCATTGCAGTCTTCGCTCTTGCAATAACGAACGCCGCAGGATCTCATGCAATCGCCCGAGCAGCACACCGGAGCGGACAGAAACCAGACCCGGCTATTGTTGATAAACTGACGGAGGCAGGCCTGTGATAGAAATTATTCACATTTTGATCTTAATTGGGATCCTCATTACTGCAGCACTGATAGTTTGGCAGAAAAATCTCGTTGCCGCCGCAGTCACCTTTGCAGCCTTCAGTTTTCTCCTCTCGATTGAATTTTATATCCTCCAGGCTCCTGATGTGGCCATTGCCGAGGCAGCGGTTGGAGCCGGAATCTCTACTGCAATATATCTCATTGCTATCAGGGCCACCCATGACCAGGAGGTGACATGATGAGAACCAAGGTGGCATGGTTTACTCTTGTGGTTCTGGCAGGCAGTCTCCTGTTTGCTGCATTATCAATACCCTTCGGAGACCCTGCGATCTCAGACATGGATGATTACTTTATCGCCCATGGTCAGGAACAGACCGGAGCAAATAACATTGTAACATCTATTGTGTTCGATTTCCGTGCCTTTGATACCCTTGGTGAGGCATGTGTCCTGTTTACCGCAGTCTTTGGAGTCTCGGTCCTTTTTAGACTTCGGAAAAAAGGAGAGGATTACGAATATGAGTAATAGTCTGAGTAAAATCATCCGGACGACGGCGGATGTGATGTTCTTATTTATCACGGTGTTTGGTTTTTACATCGTGCTTCACGGTCATTTAACACCAGGCGGAGGATTCCAGGGTGGTGCTGTTATCGCAACCGGATTTATCCTGTTGATAGTAGCCTATAAACTGGATGACTTTCTGGGGTGGTTCCAGAAGAGAACATTTCAGAACTGTGAGATGTCGGGTCTTGTCCTCTTTATCGGGACTGCTCTCGCCGCTATACCACTCGGGTATCTCTTTTTCATGAACTTCTTAAACGGAACCGGAGGTCTCTTTGGCCAGACAGTAAACTTTGGGATAAATCCCGGTTTTCTGAATACCGCGGGGACGATTCCCATCATGAATGTAGCCGTTGGGATTGAAGTACTCGGGGGTCTCAGCATCATCATTTTGTATATGACAAGCGGAATTCGATCACATGAGGAGGGAGAATGATAGATAATCTTCCATTTCTGGTCGTTGCAATAACCATCCTGCTCGGCCTGTATACTCTCCTTCTGAAAAAGGACCTCATTAAAATTATCATGGGAATATCACTCATTGAATCAGGAGTAAACCTCTTCCTTATCGCTCTCGGGTACCGGTGGGACAGTATTGCACCCATCTTTACCGGTGCACCGTCCCTTGCCATGGTCATGCCCACGGTCCAGGCCCTGACACTGACGAGCATTGTCATCGGTGTTGCAACCCTTGCCCTGCTGCTCTCCATGGTGATGATAATTTACCGGTATTATCGGACAACCGACGTCCGTGAAGTCTCAAAACTCCAGGGGTAGAACATGGATATACTACTTGATAATCTGCCAGGACTTCTCATCGCAATCCCTCTGCTGGGAGCATTTTTAACCCCGTTTCTTTCAAGAGCAGGCGATTCTGTCCGAAATGCCTGGATACTGCTCATTGCCGCTCTTTCATCGCTCTGTGGCCTTCTGGTTGCATCACGGGTTTTAGAGAGCGGGACGATTGTGTATGCATTCGGAGTTGATGCGATATCTCATGTTATCCCGCCGGATTCCGGAGGCATCCCCATCAGGATCATCTTTACGATAGACCCGATGAACGCCTTCATGCTCATAATCGCCGCAATTGTAAGCTTTTGTATCACCCTCTACTCCCTCTCCAGCATGGAGAAGTTATCAGGGAAGGACGGGTTCTTTACCCTCCTCCTGCTTCTCATTGCCGGTGTATACGGAATGATAACAACCGGCGACCTCTTCAACTTCTTTGTCTTCCTTGAGATCAGTTCCCTTGCCGGTGCTGCTCTTGTTGCATACCGGATAGATAAGGGAGTTGCCGCTGAAGCCGGACTGAAATATGCAGCACTCTCAACCCTTGGGGGCATGCTCTTTCTGGTGGGGGTCGGCCTACTCTTTGCCCAGTATAACTCCTTGAATATGGCGGTTATTGCAGACCGGATGCAGATGACCGGACTTGATATAATCGCATTTGTCCTGTTCTTTACTGCCCTTGCCATGAAGTGTGGAGCGGTTCCGATGCACTTCTGGACACCGGACAGTTATGCAATGGCACCGTCCGCAATCACGGCATTCCTGGTCGTCTCATCACAGGCAAGCCTCTATGCTCTCTTCAGAGTCTGTTTCACCCTCTACGGTGGTCAGATAAACCCTCTGACCGTCGGATGGGTCATCATCATCCTTGGAGTGCTCTCGATGTTCGTCGGTGTCACGATGGCAATCCCGCAAAAGGATGTAAAAAGGCTGATGGCATACCACGCCGTCTCCCAGACCGGATACATGCTGCTTGGTGTCGGGGTAGGGCTTGCTGCTCTTTCCAGCACCTGCCTTTCCCAGAGTGTCGGTATGATGGCACTGAAAGGAGGGCTCTTTCATATCATGAATCATGCCCTGTACAAAGGTCTCCTGTTCCTGACCGCCGGGGTCATCATGTACCGGTGTGGAACACGAAACCTCAACCAACTCGGCGGGCTTGGCCACAACATGAAATGGACCATGATCTTTTTCATGATCGGAGCGCTGGCAATCGCGGGGATTCCCCCATTCAACGGATTTGCATCCAAACTGCTCATCTATGAATCGACATTCCTTTTTAACCCCCTCCTTGCCGTCATCGCGATGGTCGTCAGTATCCTGACCCTGGCTTCGTTCGTCAAGGTCTTCCATTCCATGTTCATGGGACCAAAACTCCCTGAATACCAGGATGTTGAGGAAGCACCAAAACCAATGCTCATTGCCATGGGAATACTGGCTATTCTGGTCATCCTCTTTGGGATCTTCCCCCAGCAGGTTGTCGACACTCTGGTTGCCCCGGCAGCATCCGCCCTTGTGGATTATAACGGATACATTGCCTCAGTTCTCGGAGGTGTATAAATGATCGAATCATTCACGCTTTCCACCGGTTTTGGTGCTTGGAATGCCGTATTCTGGGTGATTGCCTTTGTTATTGCCTTCATCATCGGCTGGATAATCTGGTCACGGGGTGAGAAGACCTATGACACCAGCCCTGGAGCAACGGCTCCATTCCTCTCGGGAAATGCAGAACCTGAAAAAGAGGCGGTACATATACGGGCCGGGAACCTGTACTGGGGATATACCGATGCCCTGGCAGGATACTATAAATTTGTTAAACCTTTCCATACCGGTAATCTTTCAGATTACTTCCTGGCATACCTGTTTGTTACTGCTCTTGTCCTCATAGTGGTGGTGATCCTGAAATGAAACTCTCTCCATCATTTAACCGGTCGCTCTGGGTATTTCATGTGAATTCAGGGTCCTGTAACGGATGTGATATCGAGATCGTCGCAGCACTCTGCCCCCGGTATGACCCTGAACGGTTTGGAATCAAACTTGTCGGATCACCACGGCATGCAGATGTTCTGCTTGTCACCGGTCCGGTCACCCACCAGATGAGAGACCGGGTAAAACGGGTATATGAGCAGATGGCTGCTCCGAAGGTGGTCATGTGTGTGGGAACCTGTGGTCAGTCCGGAGGAGTGTTTTATGACTCCTATAATCTTGACGGACCAATCGACCAGGTGATTCCGGTGGATGTGTATGTTCCAGGCTGTGCACCCCGGCCCGAAGCAATAATATATGGTGTGGTGCAGGCGATTGCAAAACTTGAACGACTAGAAAAGGAGGTGAGTTCATGAGAGCAACCATGACACCACAGGAACTGGCAGATCGGTTTATCCGGAAATTCGGCAGCCGGGTGAGTAATATCCAGGTAAAGGAGCGGCGTGAAGGAGTAAAAAAACTCCCCCAAAAGACCGTGTGGATGACGGTTTCCCGTGAGGACCTCAATGATGCGGTTGCAGAGCTCATCTCCATAGATTATCCGCATCTCGGGGTTATCGCAGCATCAGATAATGGTGACATGATTGACCTTCTCTACCATCTTCAGGTCTTCTTTGGTGGAAAACACGAGGAGATCTGTGTGGTGTTCACCGTCCAGGTCCCAAAATCAGATCCCCATGTGCCAACAATATCAGGCCTCATTCCCGGTGCTGTCTATTCAGAGCGTGAGAAGCAGGATATGATCGGTGTGACGGTAGATGGCATTCCGGACTCACGGCGTATCTTTCTGCCTGACGACTTCCCTGAGGAGATATACCCCTGGAGAAAGGATGAGAAGGGCATTCCCCCGTCCATGGTAAAGGAACTCTGGAAGGTTGATCGCCCCACCGACCGGCCGGTCCCCCCGGTAGCAGAACCTGAACCGGTTGAGAAGAAGGAACCAGAACCTGCCAAAGAGGCTCCATCAGGAGGTGCAGCAGAATGAGTCAGAAAAAAGCACCCTATGAACTTCCCATCGGGCCTATACACCCGGCATTAAAAGAACCAATAAATTTCACCTTTCAGATGAATGGGGAGGTTATTGAAAAGGTTGACTTTGCACCCGGACGGGCACACCGGGGGATTGAATGGATGGGGATGCGGAGAAACCCGGTTCAAATCCTGCATCTCTGTGACCGGATATGCGGTATTTGTGGAGTTCACCATGCACTTGTCTTTGCACAGGCGGTTGAGCAGATCGCAGATATTGAGGTTCCTGACCGGGCATATTATGTCCGGACCATTATTGCAGAATTTGAGCGGATACAGTCTCACATCCTCTGGGCAGGAGTCGCAGCCCATGAACTCGGATTTGATACCCTCTTCTACCTTGCCTGGCAGATACGGGAAGAGTCAGTCGATGTGATTGAGTATATAACCGGGAACCGGGTCAATTACGGCATCATGATGCTTGGCGGAACCCGCCGGGACATTACCGCAGATATGTTCCCCCGTCTGGAACAGGCACTCCAGTACTATGAAGGACTCCTTGAAAAGATGGTCAATCTCTTCCTCAACGACAAGACCATTGCCATGCGGTGCAAAGATACCGGAATCCTGACAAAACGCCGGGCATTGGAGCTTGCAACCGTGGGACCCACCTCACGGGCATCAGGACTTGCCATGGATGTCAGGATTGATTCTCCCTATGCAGCATATGGCGACCTTGATTTTGACATCGTGCTTCCTGATGTGTATAACAGCGAAGGTAACGGGGATGTCTATGACCGGATCATCGTCCGTATCTTTGAGATAAAACAGTCGATTGACATCATCAGACAATGCATGAAACAGATGCCTGAAGGTCCAGTTCTTGCTGAAGAGAAGTATGCAAAGTTGCTCATGAATCTGAAGAAGGCATCCGGCGAGGCATTTGCCAGGGTTGAAGCTCCCCGTGGTGAAGATATGCACTATGTCAGGATGAATGGAAAGCAGGAAGCTCCCGAGATGTGGAAGGTCAAGGCATCCACCTACTCAAACCAGATGGCATGGGTGGAGATACTTCAGGGAGAACAGATTGCTGACATCCCGATCATTGTTGCATCCATCGATCCCTGCATGTCATGCACCGACCGGGTGGCTGTTGTCGGGCAGGATGGGAATGCCGGTATCATGACAAAAGAGCATCTCCACCGGTTGTCTGTTGAGAAGACACGGAGGCTTCAGTCATGATCGGAGAACTTCTCGCCACAGGTGTGGGCGCTGTCCTGATCACCCTTTTTGGTATCATCGCCGGTCTGTTCCTCATGGGTATTGATCGTATCTGTGCTGCACGGATGCAGATGCGGCAGGGACCTCCCCTGACCCAGCCCTTCACCGATATCAGAAAACTCCTCTGCAAAGATTCAGTCGTGCCTGCAAATGCAATCCCGTCACTTTTCAATGCAGCCCCCATCGTTGCATTTGCATCAGCGGTGACGGTGCTCTTTTACCTTCCCCTGGGCAGCATTCTCCCGGTCGGGACACCCCTGCCGATAATTGGAGAGTTTGGAGATCTCATCCTGATCATGTATCTGCTGACAGTTCCCGCCCTTGCCATGGTTGCCGGTGGATTTGCATCAGGATCTCCGTATGCAAGTGTTGGTGCCCAGCGTGAGATGGTGACCATGATTGCCTATGAATTTCCGCTTGCGATTGCTATTGTCGCAATTGCCTGGAGACTTGCCGTTGCAGGACTGGTCATGCCATTCTCTGTGAACACGATCGCAGCACATCCCATCTGGACGGAAGTCGGACCTGCGGGGATCATAGGCTGTATCCTCCTGCTTATCGTGCTTGCATGGGTCACCCCTGCCGAACTCTCCCGGATCCCCTGTGATACTCCTGAAGCAGAGACTGAACTCTGCGGTGGGCTTCTGGTCGAATACTCGGGACGAAACCTTGCACTCTTTTCTCTCTCCATGTCGGCAAAACTGGTGGCGATGGCAGGACTTGCCGTACTCCTTTTCTTCCCGTGGAATCTCTCTCCGGTTCTCGGATTGTCTGGAATCATGGGAGCCGGGGTAGATTTGCTTTTCTTCCTCCTGAAGGTGATTGTGGTGATGTTTTTCTCCGTATCACTCGTCCGGGTTGTTATGGCACGGTTCAGGATCAATACCGTGGTATCCCTGTACTGGGGATGGCTCACGACCATCGGACTCATCGGGATGTTTCTCATCATCCTTGACGGGAGCTTCCTCTTCGGGGGGTGCTTATCATGATTAAACTCCCCTCAGTTCCGATGGTGCTTCGCCAGCTCCTGAAAAAGCCGGCGACCAACTTCTTCCCGGCAAAAAATCTCCCCCCGACAATCACCGGATTTCTGGAGTCCGTCGCTGCAGGAAAGGCAACAATACATCCACCGATTCCAACACCAGCTAAATACCGGGGGAAGATCCTCTATGACCGGAACACCTGTATCGGGTGTAAAATGTGTATCAGGGTTTGTCCGGCTAATGCGATTGAGTTTATACCTGATACCAAGAGAATCAGGATATGGGTAACCCAGTGTATCTTCTGCAGCCAGTGTAATGACATCTGTCCAAAAGACTGCCTGCACATGTCTTCAGACTTCCTTTTAGCGACTGAAGACCGGTTTAACGAAGATATGATTGTAGAATAATATGAGGAGATCCGAAATCAACCGGATAACTCATGCATCATTTTTTTCCTGGTTTCAGTAAGGGCAGGACCGATAGATACCGGATATCTGGATGGATGCATCAGTCTGACCACGTCAGCCGGTATCGACTGCACCGAAGCAATAACATACTTTCTGATATCAGGTAGTGCACGTTCCGGCCGGATAATGGCCCCACCATATAAAGCCGGGGTTAGCAGGGGGACAGAACCAGGAGTATCAAATCCGGCAGACTCTAGTTCGATACAGTCACCGGCCATCATACCCTGAGCATCAAAGGAGCGGTATACCTGCTTGATACCAGGAAGCGAGGTCTTGTCAGTGTGATCAGTTACCTTCATCCGCATCTCATAGGTGCCGGTTGTGTGCTCTATTGCTGACATTTTATATACGCCTGCAATGGCAGGTGACTCATGACCAGTGACAAGCCTGGTCCCGACCCCGTAGATATCAATCGGTGCTCCTTGCTCTTTTAGTGCGTAAATGCTATACTCATCAAGATCTCCGGATGCGACTATCTTTGTCTCAAAAAGCCCTGCCTCATCAAGCATCCTCCGTGCCTGTTTTGAGAGAGAGAGCAGATCACCGCTGTCAAGTCGCACACCCGCCAGGGTATTCCCCTGTTTTTTCATCTCCTGACCCACCTTTATAGCATGAACCATCCCGCTTCTGATCGTGTCATAGGTATCGACGAGCAGGATTGTGGCGTTAGGAAAAACCTCTGCATAACGTCTGAATGATTCAAGTTCAGAAGGGTATGACATGACATAGGAATGGGCATGGGTTCCTTTCACCGGGATGCCAAACATCTTCCCCGCTTCCATATTAGATGTCCCCATACATCCACCGATGTACGCAGCACGTGAAGCAGACAGTGCTCCGTCCGGCCCCTGGGCTCTTCTGGCCCCAAATTCCATGACCGCGTCAAACCCGGCAATCATGCAGATCCGTGCCGCTTTCGTTGCGATGAGCGAAGAAAAATTAATACAGTTTAATAGAGCGGTCTCAACCAGCTGACAGGAACCCAAGGGGCCGCGTACCCTGAACACCGGCCCGCCAGGAAAAACAACCGTCCCTTCATCGACTGCATGGACTGATCCGTCAAATCTCCAGTCAGATAGCCAGGCAAGAAAGGCGTCATCAAAGATATGAAGAGACCTGATATACGCAATATCTTCCTTTGAAAACCGGGCATCCCGAAGAAATAAGAGCGCATCGTCTATTCCGGCCGCTATAATGTATTCACCCTGAAATGGACAGGATCTGAAAAAAAGATCAAAGCAGGACTGATTATTTATGGTGCCCGATAAAAACCAGACATACATCATGGTCAGTTCATACAAATCGGTTAGGATTGGAGATTTCAGATTACTCATATATTCATATACCTTTCTGGTATCAGGTATGTCATCTCTCAATAAAATAGACCATTAGTCTGATTCTGACGGGATCTGTGCAGAGAAACAGAAAACTGACAGATCGAAATATTGATGCGATAAGCACTTGAGATGATCAGCTTGGTGATACAAGATGCACCTCCCCCCACTCATACCTCCCGCATCTATCACTCCTTATCTATCCTGTTCAGGAGTGATCAACTGCACAAATGCAGAGATACGGACTTTGGCACGCACATTAACCAGCTCTGTAACTGATGACATCGAACGGACCAGAACCCTGTACACATGGGTACGGGATTCAATAACTCATTCAGTTGATGCCGGACACAAAGATCTGATGTGGAATGCGACCGATGTCCTGACCGCCGGACACGGACTTTGTTTTGGGAAGTCTCACCTGTTTGTTGCCTTATGCAGGGCACTTGGGATCCCTGCCGGTCTGTGTTATCAACGGGTGCGACGTGAGGATGGGAGCTGGGTGCTCCATGGTCTTGCTGCAGTGTACCTCGAACAACTGGACAAGTGGATCCGACTTGATCCCAGGGGCAATAAACCGGGAGTATCTGCAGATTTCTCACTTGACATGGAAAAAATTGCATATGAACCATCATATGACGGGGAATGGCTGGATCAGCATGTCTATCCGGAACCCTGGCAGGAGATTACCCATCTGATTGATCTCTCGCCCGGTGTTTCAGAGTTTATTGAAAATTCCGGGAGCATCAGATTTCCACCAGTCAATCAGGTCAGAATGCAAGGAATATCTATCTGTTCTACCTGATTCTCCGGCTACCGGTGATAGGGAAGACCTCTGATAATGGTAAATGCCCGGTACAGTTGCTCATACAACAAAAGCCGCGCAATTTGATGAGGAAAGGTCATAGCAGATAACGAAAGGATGATATTCCCTTTCTGAAGGCAATCCTTTGATAATCCATGAGGGCCACCTATGATAAAAACCAATTGATATGGCCCTTCTATCTCGCAGCGTCTTATTACCTCTGCCAGCCCCTCACTGGAGACCTGCTTCCCGGTCCGGTCCAGAATAATAACATAATCAAGCGAGTCTATTCCGGAGCAGAGTTTCTCTCCTTCTGAAACACATGCCATTTCAATGGTTGAGGGATGAGTATCAGGCACAGGCGCTTCAGGATATTCTATACATTCCACCTGACAGAATGAACACATCCGTTTCGCATAGTCGGCGATGGCATCTCGGATGAATGACTCTTTGATCTTTCCAATCGCACGTATTCTTATCCGGACCATCAGAAACTGGTATCCTCAAATTTTTCATGCTTCTTATGGAGGTATTGCCATACCTTTTCTGACGAAATAAACCCGTCATCAAGGCGATCAATGAGCTTATCAATCCTATCAACCTCATGAAGGATACGATCCTTTTCAGGAGACTCATTTTCATCAACCAACGTGGAGATGATGGTCAATGGATTTCTGATCTGATCATTTAAGGCGCCCATATGAACCAGATTATCCTAAAATTCCCTGCATGACCGTGAAATGCGATACCAATAATACTCCGGAGATGAGCAGAGTAGAGAATATAAGAGTTGCTAGAATAAGGTGCCCGAATACAGACTGTCGCATGGAGGTCTCCAGAATGAGTAACAATTGCGATTACATATTTCTATTATCAGCCGTTAAGGTTATGCTGCACCACCAGATAATGAAAGCATGAGTTCAATGACAGAAAAAGAGATGAACACTGGCGATCCGGCTCCGGATTTTTCACTCCCGGATCATACCGGAATCATGCATACTGCTGCTTCATACCGGGGATCATGGTACATCCTCTACTTTTATCCGAAAGATAACACAACGGCCTGCACCGCAGAAGCTCTGGCTTTCTCAGCAGTCTATGAAGAACTGGCAGAACTTGAAATTCCAGTTATCGGAGTAAGCCCTGACACCATGGAAAGTCACCGGAAATTTATCGAAAAGCATGATATCAGGATAACATTACTTGCGGACGTAAACCATGAGGTCATCGCGGCATATGGAGCATGGAAACGAAAGAAGATGTACGGAAAGGAATATATGGGTGTCGAGCGTTCAACCTTTCTTATCGATCCGAATGGAATCATCCGGGAGATATGGAGAAAGGTGAAGGTGAAAGGTCATGTCGAGGCGGTGACCAGCAGACTTCGTGAACTGAAAGCCGTCACACCCTAAAAGACTTCAACCCCGTCGTCAAGTGGTTCAATAAGACGCTCCCCGGTGAAGGCATTAATCTCGACTATCTTTTTTCCCTTTATTTGCCACACTGGAACATAGAGCTCACGAAGCTCCAGCGAGATGTTTTCCGGTTCAGGGGCCAGATTCTTCTCTTCATAGAAGATGGCATCACCTTTCACCTGTCTTATCCGGACTCGTTTTGTCATAGAACTAATGAGATGACTGGTAATCTTCTTCTCTGCTTCCGCGTGGGATATCGAGGGTTTGGAGATCTCACTCCCCTCCGGGATCTCCCGCCGGGTTATGGTATCTCCGTCAATATCAATAAGCGCGCCATTGATGGCATTCATCGCCCCTGAACCGGTCCCGTCAAACTGGATATTCTGATCCTTATAACCGGCACTTCCTCTGCAGGTATACTTAAACATCCAGTACGGAAGGAACCTGAGGGTAGCCACTCCGGGGATACCGGCCTTCTCCTCAGCCTCGTCACGGTGGATACGGACCGGGAGATGAGGGATCCTGACGCCGCCTTCTGACTCGTGATGAGTCCGCGCTTTGTATGAACCAGTCTCTTCACTGCCATCCAGTGGAAGAACCAGTGTCTTTCCCAGGACACGGGCGAGCACTGCTTCACCGGCATACATCGCAAACTCCTCAGGGTACCAGACAATACAATTATCTGCCGTAATTGAAGGATTAAACGTCACTAGAATCTTTTCGCAGATCTTTTCTTCCTGCCCGACGCGGATAGTATACTCGGTTTCAGAGTATGAATCTGCCGCACCCGGATCATCTGAACACATGACCAGAAGATAGGTATTATTCCTGATTGCAGACAGATCCAAGGGTGCTGGTGCAGTATGGACGTCAAATCCCGCTGCCTTTAGGATATCTGAAACTGCACGTGATGCCTTTTCCCTGGTTCGCTGCTCCATACCGTACTGTATACCGTCCAAAAAAAGAATATTTTTCTATCTCCGGGCTCGTACAATGAGTCATGAGTGAATTCCTCAGGTTTGTCAGTCACCAGATTGAGGATTTTGCTATGCAGGTCACATTCAACCCTGTTGAGGGTACTGGGACTGTTGTGTATAATCTCTCACTCGTGCGTGTCGAAGACCTTGAGCAAACAATATCAGTGTTTCGCGCAACCTGTGAAGCAGGAGTGTCACCAAGCAGCCTTATCCGGATTCTCTATGCGGGCGAAGAACTGGATGGATTTGTGATACCACAAAATTTCTGCGGCATCCTCACCCTGTGTAGTACAACCCTTGACGGCCTTCTCCTCCAGCGGGGGATACCCTCCAATCCAATCGGTGGTGGTGTTATAGAAGTTGCAGAGAACATTCCCAAGCGGTTTACCCATCTGATAAAATACGAATATACCACGATAGATCCGCTTCAGGTGCTGGTGTCCCAGGAGATAACATCAGTCCACCAGGTCATGAAACACGGCAACGGGAGTATTCTTGGGAATATCCGTGAATGCCACATGGAAGCGGAGGATGATGTGGAAGAGGTTCTTGATGAACTGACTGAGGGTTATTTTACCGGCATACTGGACCTGGGTCTGCCAAATACTCCCTGCCTTGGAGTGGCTGTTGATCCCCAGTACATGGGACTTGCCGCTCTTGGTGGTACCAACTGGATGGCTGCACTCAGGGAGGAAGGAGTATCGGTGACCATGCAGGCAATGAAGGGTCTGTGTGACATCTCAACCATGGAATTTGTTTCACAACTCTAGAGAGCTAAGTCGTAATGCGTATATTTTTATTTATGAGGAGTCGATGAAATTACATGCAGCCAATCCCACTCGTAAACCCGGATGTCAGGGACTGCTCTGAACTTCTCACGGTAATGGCAGACCCAGACTGTAGAACCGGGGGGCCGGCATATGAGATGTTCAGGGGGCTTTATCTGAATGATCCGGATAAAAGGTGGCTGGAGGAGCACAAGATCAGATATGATATAACCAGGATTCCCGGACAGGTGATCTGTGGAGAGTGGATAAAAACCAAGGGCCATTATCACCAGTCTGCTCCGGACGGGTATGCATTTCCGGAGATATATGAAGTGTTGGAAGGGGAGGCATTGTACCTGCTTCAAAAGATTGACCTCTCAGATATCATCCTGGTAAACGCACGAAAAGGAGACCTTGTCCTGATTCCTCCCGGGTATGGACATGTCACCATCAATCCGTCAGAGGGTACCCTTCTTATGGCAAACCTGGTTTCCTCCGCTTTTACAAGCGAATATCTTCCATTTGAAAAGATGCAGGGAGCAGCATATTATCTGTTCGCCGATGGAAGAAGAGAGAGAAACCCACGGTATCCGGAAACAATCCCGGAATTGCGTGAGGTAACCTGCTATGGAAAACCGCTCCCCGAACCTTTTCCACAACAGGCACTCTACTCCTGTGTGGGAGATGAAAAGAGCCTGGCCTTTTTGAATAATCCCGGCTCGTTTTTAAAAGAGTATCAGGAACTTTATCTTTTTATGTGAGGTGCGGGTCGCTGTTTATGGCCTGCCCGATGAATTTTTTCCATTACTCTCTGTTCAGCAGGGCTCTTCGGTTTCCATCCCTGTTTTTCAAGGTTGGTGATGGCCTCATCAATAACCGCATAGGGCATACCCAGTTCATCTTCATCAGTCTGATTATGCCATAGTCCTGCGGACGGGGTTTTTTCTATTACCTTTTGAGGGAGTCCAAGATATCGTGCAAGATCCCAGACCTGAGTCTTAAGGAGGTGCATGATCGGCTGAACATCTGCTGCGTTATCACCAAACTTTGTGCAATACCCGAGGAGATATTCAGTATAATTGGAGGTCCCGCATACCAGCCGGTTCATCTGGTTTGCATAATAATACAGGATCGTCATTCTGGTTCTGGCCATAAGATTCCCGACCAGGTATGAATTCTCAGTAAAGTCCGGCATCTTTCTGTATTGATCAATGACCGGCCCGATAGGGATCGTCATTACCGGGATATGAAGAGACTCGGCGAGGAGGCGCACATCGGCAGCATCTTCTGAAGGAGTAACTGCGGATGGGAGAAAAAACCCCTGCACCATATCAGACCCTGCGGCACGAACACACAGGGCTGCAGCGACCGCTGAATCTATACCACCTGAAAGTCCGATAACAAAGCCCTTTGAAGAGCCTGATATGAGTACATCCTGAAGAAGCGTTATGATGGAATCCGGATCCGGAGAGGTGCCTGTCATACCTGCTCAGTAGATTATCAGAGGAAGAAAAAAGAGTGCCTGATCAGCCGGTCCTATGCAAATGATTTTTCTCAAGATCACACAGGCGATCCTGGTACCTGATAAGAGAGAACGGAACGGAGGGGTGATTTCGGGTAAGAGAAGACAGGAAGGTATGAACATCAGGATCAGGATAAGCCTCGTTTTCGATAGGGATGTTCATCTCAGGTGCAATACGTCGCAGTTCGTCAAGAGGGATCTCGCGAAAGGGCCTCAGACAGAGAACCGGGGAGAGGTCAGGACCATGAAGGATTGAAGTCCAACTCCCCGAGAGCAAAGAGCCCAGTACCTGTTCCGCCTCTTCATCAAGCGTAGTGCATCTGATCATACGATCTGCCCCGGTCATCAGTACACTATCCCTGATACTTCGGCCCTGAATTTCTTCTGTTCTGATAATGATGGTTGAGGGGAGTTGAGGTAAGATCTTAGAAACCTCAGGGCTATCGCACCCATTATGCAAAAGAACGAGCTCCATCCCAGGTCGTGTTCCAATTACCTGCACCAGAATAGAGAGGAGAGAGAGACATGCCTGCCCCTCCCATACGATAGCAAGAACTGGTCTTTTCCCCAGTCCTCCATCAAGCCGGATACTTCGCTTTACTCTGACCAGAACATCTGCAGCAAGATGGACTGCGCACAGATACCGGCCTGAATAACGCTGATGGATGACGGACGGTGCCCTGCATCTGACACAGGGTTCACGGGTATGGATCACGCTCATAAAATGGTTTCCGAAATGTCTGATAATCCATTACAGGTTTTCCTGCGATCGGCATGAACTCTTGGACAAATCTTTCGAATCTGGGAATAAATTATGATCTGATACGATGCACTATAACATACCCGGATTATAAAAATATACGTAAATGGACCTTTCTGCAGACCATATCAAATCCCTTCATAAATATGAACTCCGCATTCTCCAGTCAATTGAATACCTCATGAGCAGGTATTCCTGGGTACCGGAAGAGGAACTGGTCCACAATTCCCGCCTTTCTGCCAATGAACTCCATTTCAGACTTTCAAAACTGATGGAGAAAGGCATGGTTAAGTATTCACAGGTCCCGTATCCCGGGTACTGCCTTATTTTTAACGGATATGATACCCTGGCAATATCTCATCTGGTGAAAAAGGGGATTATCAGTTCACTTGGATCCTGTATCGGTGAGGGCAAGGAGTCACGAGTCTATGAAGCACTCGGAACCGGCCCGGTTATCCTCAAACTGCACCGGATAGGACAGCGATCATTTCAGACAGTTCGGCGGGGAAGAAACTACCTTCCTGAAAAGCAGCATTGTCCCTGGGTGCTTGCATCACATTTCTCTGCCGAACAGGAATACCTCGCCTTGTGCACGCTTCAGAACCATGTTAGGGTCCCAACGCCCCTCCTGATGAACAGAAATGTTATCGCGATGACATATATCGCAGGTGACCGGTTATCTGACTGCACGCTGGAAAATCCGCGGGAAGTTTTGGATGAGATAATTGCCCAGGTCAGGGCAGCATACTCGCGTGGCTACATCCATGGTGACCTGTCAGAGTATAATGTCATGTTTGACGGCGAAGAGATCTGGATCATCGACTGGCCACAATGGGTCTCGCCACATCATGAAAATGCATCCGAAATCCTGGACCATGATCTTGAGACCATCACAAAGTTCTTTCACCGGCGGTACCGGATCTCTTCTGATATGAATGAAGTCAGGAGTCTGGTGACCGGGTGCTGATATTCGGAATCGATCTCATAACCGGATCTGTAAGATCCCGGACCGTCCAGCCAAAATATGCATTGGTACTACTCAAGGACGGCGATATTCAAAAAGAACTCTCAGTCTCGCTGCACCGGCTGGTACGGCTGGTTCATCGGTATCAGCCAGAGATCCTTGCGGTTGATTCGGTCCAGGAGATTGCACCCCACACACAGGATCTCTACCGTTTTCTTGAACAGCTTCCATCAAAGACAAAACTGGTTGTAGTCACCGGAGGAGATCGTCAGGTCGGACTCATCCAGGTAGCTGCACGATATAATATCACCTTTGACCGGTTTGATCCCTTTGCAGAAGCCCGTGCCGCAGCCCAGGTCGCCTTTCACGGGGCTGGTGTGGAAGTTGTTGCATTTGAAAAAGAGACCGAGATTACCATAACCAGAAACAGATCTCCAGGGAAAGGTGGGTGGAGTCAGAACCGGTATGCACGAAAGATTCATGGGAATGTACTCCGGTATGCCCGTGAAGTGGAACAGGACCTGCAGAACCGGGGGCTCTCCTATTGGAAAAAGGAGTATAAAGCCTTTGGCGGTGTGTCCAGGGTAACCTTTCATGTCAGGGAGGACCGTGACCAGATCCCGGTCTCATCCTCGCGGGGCGGTGACGTTCAGATCCGCCTGTCTGGAAAACACCTTGACAGGATCCAATACCGGCCCCTTACCGCACGGCCGAAATATCTCATCGTGGGGATTGATCCCGGTACCACCATCGGGATTGCAGCTCTTGATCTGAACGGAGAACTGGTCAAAGTCCAGAGCTCACGCCAGATGACCATGGCCGATGTCATCGAGCTGATCTGGTCCCTGGGAAAACCGATTGTTGTTGCTTCAGACGTTGTTCCCATGCCCTTTACCGTTGAAAAGATCCGTCGTGCATTCCAGGCTGTCCCCTATACCCCACGTCAGGATATTTCTGTTGAGACAAAGTATGAGCTCGCCGGCAAATACGGATATGGGAATGATCATGAACGTGATGCCCTTACCGCAGCTGCTGAAGCCTACAAGTACTGGCGACATAAATTTTCAGGAATATTAAAACGAGTGCCGCCAGGTGTTGATCTCGATGAGGTTCGTGCCGGTATTATCCGTGGGCAGTCGTTAGAGAGAATCCTCAGTGAAAGAAAAGTGCCGGTTCGGGCCGCCCAGGAGAAGAAACCGGAAATCAGCCTTGATACGACAGACGAACGGGTCAGGATACTGGACGGGACGGTGAAAGATCTGAGAGTCCTGGTATCGGATCTGCAACAGGAGATCTTATCACTGAAGCGCCAAAACCAGGTATTATCAAAGAAAATAGCCGAAATGAAGACAGAACGGCAAAAGGGAGTCAACGCTGAACCGGAGATCATAAAACGGGATCAGATCATCCAAAACCTCAAGCACCGGCTCAGGCAGGAAGAACGTAACAATAAAAAACTGCAGAGAAGGCTCAAAAGGATGAAAGAGACGACGGATGAACTCCGGCCACAAGGTACCAGGGCGATAAAAGTGCTTCCAGACCTGTCACGTGAGAGTGTGCGTCTGCTTATCGAACGGGTCGGCATCCAGCCAGGAGATATCCTTTATGTCAAGACTCTCGCCTCCTGGGGAAAGGGGATTGTTCATGATATTGCACGAAATGGTGTTGAAGCGGTCATTGTAAACGAAAAAGCAGCGGATACTTTAAGCCATGAACTCCGTGATGTGTTCCTGCATGAGAACCTGCCTGTTGTAGTTTCAAAAGATATGCAGATCCAGGTCAAAGGAGACATGGGAACCTGTGACGAAGAAAAATACTCCGAGGCACTTGATGACTGGGTCTGTGAACATGACAAGTTCCTGAAGGGAAAGAGCGAGGAGATGCTTGAGTCTTTGATGAAGGAATACCTGGCAGAACGTGAACGAAAGGTCAAGTAACCATGGACGATCGTGACCTTCTGGATATTATAAGACCAGTGTGCGGGAGTGATACCTGTTCTGATGATTGTGCCATACTTACCCTTCCCTGCGGAGCATTGGTCACATCCACGGACATGCTTCACGAACGCTCTGACTTCCCTGCCGGGATGACCGGGTGGCAGATCGGATGGATGTCGGTTGCGGTAACCATATCTGATATCGCCGCAATGGGAGCGGAACCCCTGCAGATCGTGCTCGCCATTGGTCTGGATACAGAGGAGCGTCTGGCAGAGATTGTTCTGGGTGCACAGGCCTGCTGTGATACATATGGGGCTGTGTATGCAGGGGGAGATCTTGACGCCCACTCAGAACTTACCATTGTCTCAACCGGAGTCGGGATCATCAGAGATGGAGAGCCGGTCAGGAGGGCTGGTGCAAAACCGGGAGATATCATCTGTGTAACCGGTACCCTTGGAAGAGCCATTTTGGGCCTTACGGGGGACAGCCGGTTCTGGAAAGATCTCTGTGAGCCACAGCCACGAGTCAGAGAGGGGACTCTTGCCCGACTGGCTGGTGCACATGCGATGATGGATATCAGTGACGGACTTGCCATATCTCTCTATGATATTGCAGCAGAATCACATGTGGGAATGGAGATATCATCCGGACGAATCCCACTCCCACCAGAAGCAGATGTACAGGTGGCATTAGAAGCTGCATTATATGGGGGAGGGGACTTTGAACTGCTCTTTTTCATTTCAGAAGAAAAAATGAAGAACCTGACCATTCCTGTAACACAGATCGGCCGGGTATCAGAAGGCCTTAAAATTACAATGGATGGGATGGAACTCCCGAAAAAAGGGTACCTTCACCATTGGTAGGAATACCGCCAGTAGTTCCAGTTATTGGAGAAATATGTCACTCCCTGATAGAGGGAATCATAGACCCTAGCTATATAAAGATTCTCTCCAATCTTCTTGAAATAGGGGAATGCCTCCTGGACTTTTCCCATTTTGTACAGGGTCTTTCCCATTCCATAGAGTGCATCCCGGTTATCAGGGTTCAATTCAAGGGCTTTTGAAAAGTCTTTATATGCATTATCCAGGAGATCGATCTTCTGATATGCAGCACCCCGGTTCACATAATACACCGACTGATTTGGATCAATCTTCAAGGACTCATTAAAGGCATCGATAGCCCCGTAATAATTACCCTGCTGAAATCGTGCAAATCCGAGATTTGTCCATCCTTCAGTACTTTGTGGAGAGATCCTGACAACCTGGGCGTATGCATCCTCACTGATCCCATATTCACTTGCAAGATCAGCGGCATACCCTTTTCTCATCCACGCAATCGGAATATCGGGATTTTCTGCGATTGCCCGATCATAGTAATGAATTGTATCATATGCCTGGTTTAATTGACGCATGACTTCTACCAGATACTTGAATGCGTCTTCTTTCATCGGATTAATCTGAAGAGCCGTCTCGAATGCTTCCTTTGCAACATCATACTGCTTATTCACTGCTGCAACATCACCGAGAAGGTACCAGGCATCATACGAATACGGAGCGAGTTTGGTTGCACGGGTTGCAGACCGCTGTGCATCATCCCGTTTCCCAAGTGCAAGTTCAGCACGTGCTTTCTGCATCCAGGTTGCCGGATCATCAGGATCAATCATGGTTGCGTTCTCAAACCGGTACAGAGCATCCTGATACCGTCCGGACTGCATCAGTAAAAATCCGACATTCGTGATAGTAATAGGATCATTCGGCTGAATTTTCAATGATTGATTAAACGCATCAAAAGATGCATCAAATTTCTTCAGGTTGGCATATGAAAAACCAAGATTTGCCCATACATCGGCATTACTCTGGTTTACCATGAGGGCGCTGCGTGAAATGGCTGCTGATTCATCAAACTCCCCTAGAACATTCTGAACCCTGGCTAAAGCCACGAGGAGATCAACATTCTTTGGATCATCCTTGACCAGCTGTGCATAAATTTCCCTCGACTCTTTGTATTTTCCAGTTTTCTCAAGGAGTTCGGCCTCAATAAACAGATTATCAGGATTATCAGGAATCAGGGTATTGAGTTGTTTATAAGCAACCGCTGCCTCTTCCAGACGGTTTGACAACCGGAGCATCTCACCAAGACGCTTCCATGATCTGGCATCTTTCAAATTGAGCTTTAAGGCATTGTCATACTCTTTAGCGGCTTCATTATATCGACCCGAGTCATACAACAGTTCTGCCTTTTTCACATGAAACTCGTAATTTTTCGGACTCAGGTTAATGGCAATCCCATATTCCCGGAGTGCCTGTTCTGTTTCATTCAGTGCAGAGTAAATATCTCCAAGACCTGCATGAGCATGTGCATTCCGGGGATGAAAAGCCGTTGCATTCTTTAAATCAGCCAGGGCACTCATCAGATCTCCATTCCTGGCATAGACTGCACCTCTCCCGATGAGTGCCGAGCTGTTTTCAGAGTCTAGGGTTAGAACATGCGAATACCCGATAATTGCCTCGTTGTTCATTGATTCATTGAATAAAAGATCTGCGGTCTTTAGCCAGAGATCTGCATCAGATGAATTCAGCCTGATTGCCGCATCATAGAGGGACAAAGCCTCCATGGCACTACCATTCTGTTCTTTATCCTCTGCCTGGATCGTAAGATTTGTAGAGATATTCGTAACATCAATTGGTTTATCATCTATACATCCAGCAAACAGAAGATATCCAGTAATAAGTGTAGTAAAAAGTATACACTTCAGAAATTTCAGAGTATAATAATTCGACATTCAAATCAGATAAAAAAAGTTAAAATCCGGTATTATAGGGGACACTTTTTACCAGATAATATGCCCCGTTAATATCAAGGGTTTCTTTATATCCACGCTCGGTCAGATACCCCTGAGAACTGTTATACAGGGTAATTTCATTTGCTTTAAATGAGGCACTCCCGATCGCACCATCTGCTCCTGAGGGCATCTCCACCCGATTTCGGGGCTCCGGGTACCATCCTTCAGGAACTTCCTGCCTGACGCCGGATCCCCGTTCATGGACGGTGATGTAATCCAGTTCACGATCAGTACTTCCCCACATGAAATCGGTCAGCTGGCCCCTGCTGGTATTCAGATACTCATCCATCGGGGTTTCATATGAGTAATTAGAATACACGGTCAGCGAGACGTCATATTTCCCTGGTTCACGATAGGTATGGACGGGGTTTTTCTCAGTTGACGTATTCCCGTCACCAAAGTCCCATAGTCGGGCATCTGCAAATCCATAACTGATATCATAAAACCGTACTCTGAGTGGCGCATCCCCTTCTGTCCGGTCTGAGGTAAAATCAGCAGCAAGCGTTGAGACAACAAACTCATCATATGACGGGTGACAACCACGGGTAAAACCGGGTGGAGAAGGAAGCATGGATGGTTTTAATGTGTATGCTGCCTGCACCATCGTGCACAGTACTATCATAATAATAAAAAATCCAAGAAGGTATCTCCACCTGGCTGATGTCATAGTTTTATTCCTGAGGTATAGGTAAAGGACTTCATAAAGTTTACAATTGCCCCACTCACCATGGCATGATCACGCCATTCATTCGTTGCCGATGCATTCACGTTTGTTCCCCGCCCTTCAAGGATTGAACCTCTGAAGTCGGTGATCACCGTACCGATTGCAGCATCAGTACCATTGATGGGAGCTATACTTACCATATATTCAACACCGGCCGGAACGCCATCTTCGCCGACCGCACGAATCTTCAGTTTTGATTCCATCGCAAATGACTGCATGTTTACAAGTCTGGTCGATCCACTCACATGGTCATCAAAAGCAGGTGATACATCATACGAATCTGCAGTTATGAGAACCGGAGTGGTGAAAATGAAAAGTATGAGGAAGATGAAAACGCGAATCTGCGTCATAATATTCACGCCCACACGTTTGTCAGCGTGTTCTAATATGTTTCCTGCCAGAGGGATTTATGTCGGGGAGAGACCCGACGTAACGGTAAAGGATTTTCCAAAGGTGAATATCTGACCATCAACCGTTGTTTTGTCATTCATCTTCTTGGTGGATGCAAGGTCGGTCGTATTTGTTGGTGCCCCTTCCTCATTGGTCATTACAAACTCGGTGCTTGCTGTTCCGGCTGCATAGGGGATACCGGATGACATGTCCGGATGAATACCGATAAGATACCGAAGTTCTGCCGGGATGGTATTGTCCGTTCCAACAGAGCGGGCCCGGGCCATGGTCGCAATCTGACCGCTGGTCATGTCAACAGCAGATGCACCTTTGTAATAACTATTGAACCCTCCGACATAATCACCGATGATTTCGGCAACAAGCGGATTTCGGACAGATCTGTTTACTTTGGTATAATTACCCGAGTTGAACATCTCAAGCGAGTCTGAGGCTGTCATCTTACTTCCAATCTCCGGATCGGTAAGATAGGTGGAGACTATCTTTGAATCAACATTAAAGGCCCCTTTCTGTTGTGGCCCCTCGTCGATCTTCAGGCCCTTGCTCTGCGCAAGATATCCCCCATTGGTTGCCATATCACTTTTATAAACCACGGATGATACCCGCTCACCATCATAGAGAAAACCACCCTCATGACCACCATGGCTGCTGGTTTCCAGCTGATACTCCTGGTGAGAGGACATTGAACCAATCACTTCAAGATAGGTCTCTGAAGGAATCTGCCTGTTCGTGGTATTGGTCCCGTTCGGAAGGATATCTGCCGATGCAGGAAATATGAATAATAACACCAGGCAGATACTGATTAACACAGGAATTTTCGTATTCATGGACGGCACCGGAATTATCTTCATAGGTATTGGAATGAATACTATAGAAGATTGCCGGAAAAAGAAGACGCCCAGATCGGAATTCGAATCCGAGTCGTCGGCGTGACAGGCCGACATGATAGGCCACTACACTATCTGGGCTGGGCATATCCCGCCTCCCGGATTTGAACCGGGGACATCGCGGTAGCTGCGCTCTTGCCTCAAACGGCAAATCAGTCTACAGCCGCGCACTCTACCAGTCTGAGTTAAGGCGGGATTGTGCTCTATAAGGTGGTAGACACAACCATATATAGATATCTATTTCGCGGGCTGATACTGGTGCAGATTCTGTCCAGTCATGGGCATGAAGAGGCATCCTTTGAAAAACCTCTATTACAAGTCAAATGGAATACATACTCACAGGTTAGTCTTCATGACGGGAGTTCCAGATATTCTTTGGCTTGAGGAGATCCGTAAAGAGGATATTCCATCAGTTGGCGGAAAAGGTGCCTCACTTGGGGAGATGGCCTCTATCGGGCTTCCGGTTCCCCCTGCTTTTGTCGTTACCAGCCAGGCATTCAGACGATTTTTAGTCCAGACAGGGCTTGAAGAGCCACTCTATAAAATTCTGGAATCACTGAATGTGGATGATAATGATGCGCTTGAATCTGCGGCACAAAAGGCCAAGGATCTGGTCCTTCAGGCAAAGATGCCAGAAGACCTCAAGAGCGAGATAGGGATCGCATATGAAAAACTCTCCAGGACAGGTGATGTCGTAGCTGCTCGGTCGAGCGCGACTGCAGAGGATCTTCCTGATGCAAGTTTCGCCGGGCAGCAGGAGACGATCCTGAACATCAAAGGGATTGAACACCTTCTGAAAGGGATCCATGAATGCTGGGCTTCACTCTATGGTGCCCGTGCAATTTATTACCGGGCGAAGCAGGGGTTTGATCACCATTCTGTGAATATTGCGGTGGTAGTACAGCAGCTGATTCCTTCTGAAAAAGCAGGAGTAATGTTCACCTCCCATCCGGTGACTGGCGAACCATTAGCCATCATCGAGGGATCCTGGGGACTTGGAGAAGCCGTTGTATCAGGAGCAGTATCACCAGACAATTACGTCTTTGATCGGAGACTTGAGCGGACAATTGACCGGCTCATCTCTCCAAAAATGATCGAGATCGTCGCTGATGGTACGTATGGGACCATCACACGAAATGTGGAGAAGTCACGGCAGGAACAGCAGATCCTCTCTGATGATGAGGTGAAAAGACTTGCAACCTATGGTATTGTCTCTGAAGAGCATTACGGGGTTCCTCAGGACATGGAGTGGGCAATTGTGGGGGATAAGATATTCATCCTTCAGTCCCGCCCCATCACAACCATCAAAGGTGCAACTAGCATGAAGAAAGAAACAAAAGCAGGTTCTGCTGATACGGTTGTCCTTCAAGGTCAGGGCGCATCTCCAGGGATTGCCAGCGGTCCGGTTATCATCATTGAGGATGTCAAAGATATCGGAAAGGTAAAAGAAGGTGACATCATGGTCACCCGCATGACCAATCCTGATATGGTCCCGGCGATGCGTAAAGTTGCAGCCATTGTCACTGATGAGGGAGGAATGACCTGTCATGCAGCCATCGTCTCCCGTGAACTCGGGACACCGGCAGTCGTAGGAACACGAAAAGCTACCCAAACCCTTACCGACGGACAGGTCATCACCGTTGATGGTGAAAAAGGTCTCATCTATGACGGGGTAATCGCCCAGCAGATCCCTGACTCAGGAAGTGCGAAGGTCCAGATCGCCTCGGCACCCGCCAAGATTATAACAGCAACATCTGTCAAGGTCAATGTCTCAATGCCTGAGGCCGCCCAGCGTGCCGCCGCAACCGGTGCTGACGGTGTGGGGCTTCTTCGGATTGAACATCTTATCCTTGGCCTCAATAAAACCCCCAACTGGTATATCCAGAACCACCGGGAAGAGGAGTTCATCACAGAACTTATGAACGGAATCAAGGTCGTTCTTGATGCATTCCCCGGAAAACCGGTATGGGTCAGGACTCTTGACGCACCGACCGACGAGTTTAGAAACATGCAGGGCGGGGAGAACGAACCTATTGAGCACAACCCCATGCTTGGATGGCGAGGAATCCGCAGGGATCTTCAAAGCCCGGCACAGTTCAGACTTCAGATTGATACCTTCAAACGGCTGTGGGACCTTGGATATGATAACCTTGGTATCATGTTCCCGATGGTATCTCATCCCCGTGAGTTTATTCAGGCTAAGGAACTCTTCAGACAGGCCGGCGTAGATGTCGAAAATGTCGACCTTGGTATCATGATCGAGATTCCGGCTAGTGCAGTCCTTGTTGAGGATTTCATCAAGGCAGGGATCAAATTTGCATCATTCGGAACCAATGACCTGATCCAGTACACCATCGCCATTGACCGGAACAATGAGAATGTCACCGATATGTACTGGCCAAAACACCCTGCAGTCCTTGCCCTGATTGATCAGGCGATCCAGGCCTGCCGGAAAGGAGGAGTAGAAGTTTCAATCTGCGGGCAGGCAGGAAGTGAACCTGACATGGTCACCTGGCTTGTTGAACACGGCATCACAAGCGTCTCATCCAATATCGATGCAATTGCCAAGATCCGCGAGACCGTTGCACGGACCGAGCAACGGATCATCCTTGATGCGGCGAGAAGACCTTATGGATGCTGAAGGGCTCTCAACCGACGAACTTTTTTGTTTTTTACAGGCGAAGCGGAATGAGGACTTTTCCTATTCGCATATCCTCTCCTCCATGTGTACAACACCCCATCCGGTAGCGGTACAGGCACATAACCTCTTTATGGAGACAAACCTTGGAGATCCCGGGTTATTTCCGGGTACGGCCACCCTTGAGGACCGGCTGATCCGGTGGTTTGCAGATCTCTACCATGAGCCATCTGCTGGCGGATGCACAACGTCCGGGGGAACTGAGTCAAATATCCAGGTGCTGAGATTTTGTAAGAAAACAAAAAATGTGAAGGAACCAAATATCATCGTCCCCGCGTCGGCACACTTCTCATTTGAGAAGGCATGCGGGATGATGGATATTGAGATGAGGGTGGTCCCGGTAGACGAACAATACCGGATGAAGACCGATGCAGCAGGAGAACTCATCGATAAGAATACCTGCTGTATTGTTGGTGTTGCCGGGACCACGGAATATGGCATGACAGACCCCATTCCGGCCCTTGGAAAATTGGCTGAACAGGAGGGAGTCCATCTCCATGTGGATGCGGCGTTTGGCGGATATGTCCTCCCCTTTCTTGATGATGCCCCCCCCTTTGATTTTTCAGTCCCCGGAGTTGGATCCATCGCAGTAGATCCACACAAAATGGGATTAAGCACCATACCGTCCGGAGTCCTGATGGTGCGTGATGAGCGGGTCTTTTGTAATCTCCTGGTGGAGACACCATACCTCACCACAAAGCAGGCATACAGCCTGACCGGAACACGACCTGGTGCATCGGTGGCTGCAGCATATGCCGTTATGGCCTATCTTGGACGAAAAGGGATGAAGGCTCTTGTCACCGGCTGTATGGAGAATACCAGGCGGATGATTGAAGGCATGGAGGCATTTGGTGTTCACAGAAAGGTTACCCCGGATGTCAATGTTGCAACTTTTGAGCATGTCAGTGTTCCCTCCCCTTGGGTGGTCTCATACACACGGAAAGGCGACCTTCGTATCGTCTGTATGCCTCATGTCACCCGCGATGTTGTGGAAGCATTCCTGTCAGATTTTGGAGAATCATATGTATCCCATATTAGTTAATTCACTTCTTACCTGCCCGATTGTTAAAAAGGGCGAATATAACTATTTTGTCCATCCCATCACTGATGGAATACCAGATATCGATCCTGGCCTGCTTCGGGAGATTGCCGTTGGTATGATCCGTCTTCTGGATCTTACTGATGTGAAATATATCGTGACCGCAGAGGCCATGGGAATACCGATTGCAACTGCTATCTCCCTCATGACCGATATACCGGTGAACATCATCAGGAAACGGAAATACGGCCTTCCTGGTGAGTGTGATGTCTGCCAGGTCACCGGGTACTCGAAGGGTGAGATGTATATCAACGGGATCTGTACAGGGGATCGTATCGTCATCGTTGATGATGTCATCAGCACCGGGGGGACCATGAACGGGATTATCAAATCTCTCCAGAGTATTGGTGCAGAGATCGCAGATATCGGCTTTGTGATTAAGAAAGGAAATCCCAGTCTGAAGCTCCCCTACTCCTATCTGGTCTCCATAGAAGTGACCGACCGGGTGAGGATCATTGATCAGTCTTTCTGACCTGCATGAGCGGCTGAAAACCAGGGGATGTCATACTGTGGCACTCCAGGCACCGGAGGGGTTAAAACGATTTCTCCCCCGGCTTGCCCATGACCTGCGCCATCTCGGGTATGAGGTCATCATCAGCGGGGATCCCTGTTATGGTGCCTGTGATCTTGACCTTCGTGCACGGGATCGGGCAGATGTGCTGGTTCATATCGGGCATACACCGGTTGATAACACGAAACAGGTTATCTATGAACTTTGGCCGGTTGACGGTGACCTCACGGTAATCAGTGACGTTATCCCGCGGCTGAATGGGAGAAGGGTCGGACTGGTAACAACCATCCAGCACATCCATCTTCTTCCGCAGGTTGTTGAACTCGTACGATCTGCAGGGATTGAACCTGTTATTGCAGAACCGTCATCACGGACCCCCTGTCCTGGCCAGGTGCTCGGTTGTTCATTTGATGCTGCACGAAAGACCGGAACTGATGAGATCATCTTTCTTGGAACCGGCCTTTTCCATCCAATTGGCATCCAACTTGCTACCAGGGCACGGGTATTTGCCTGTGATCCCATAACCGGCAGGATTGAAGAGCCGGATGCAGACCGGCTGCTCAGGGTTCGGTTTGGCCTTATCCAGAAAGCACAAAATGCTGAATCCTTTGGCATCATCGTCTCATCAAAGACCGGCCAGTGTAGATCTGAACTGGCAGATTATCTCTGTACTCTTTCAGATAAGGCATACCAGATTATGCTTGGGGAGGTATCGCCAGACCAGCTCTTGAACCTTGGATTTCCCTGTTATGTAAATACCGCATGTCCCAGACTTGCATACGATGACCAGGTCAGGTTCTCTGTGCCGGTACTGACTCCCTGTGAGTTTGAGATACTCTGCGGGGTCAGGAAATTTGAAACTTACGAAGTGGACGAGATATAATGAAACTCAGGCAGCTTGAGATGCTGCTCCAACGGGTCTCTGGCTTTGATAATCCTTCAGCAGAACGGGAACAATATCAGACACCGGCACCACTTGCCGCACGACTCATCCATATGGCCATGCTTGCAGGAGACATTACTGACCGCACGGTACTGGACCTTGGATGTGGGACCGGCATTCTGGCCATTGGTGCTGCACTTCTCGGAGCCGAAGTCGTGGCGGTTGAGGATGATATGGAAGCTATCAGGATAGCCGAAGCCAACGCCAGAGACCTTGGATGCAGCATCAGATTTATCAAAACCGATATCACTGACGAGGAGGCCATAGCCCTTATTCCTGATTGTGACACGGTTATCATGAACCCCCCGTTCGGGGCACAGACCGAACATGCTGACCGGCCGTTCCTTCATATGGCTCTTTTGAAGGCACATGTCATCTATGGGATCTTTAATGCAGGATCCGGCCCTTTTATCACCGAATATATCCGGGGTAGGGGCGAGATAACCACTTCAGTGCTTGCAGGCCTTACGATACCCCGGACCTTCTGGTTTCATACCCGTGACCGGTATGAGATACCGGTTGAGATACACGTAATCAGACGAAACTAAAAGAGAATATCTGTGCAGAGACTCCTCTGCATCTTTTTTTAATCCTTGACGAGGATAAAACCGATTCCGGCGAGCATGATACCAATGAGCAGGGCAACAATCCCGATTGCACCCTTGACGACATTGATGACATCAGGAAGGAAAAACCAGATACCATAGGCACCACCAATGACAAGCAGGATGCCAACAATTAACATTCCAAGTCCCATTTTATCCATATAGATTATCCTCCAGTCTTGAATTACAATACACGTTTGTTTCAAGGATAGTAATAAACCATTCCCAAATATCGGATTTTTACCTTGACTTTGACCACATCAGTCTTCAGGGGAGAAATATTCTGCCACCAGCAGAACGCACACATCTGCACCACCGGCGAGAAGGGTTATCATCTCCCTGGGCAGGTCACGGGCAGTACGGTCAGCATAGATACCAATGGTCCGCCCGCAGGTGAAGGATGAACGTCTCCAGACCAGGTCAGTCGGATGAGTAAGAGAAAGACCGGGATCTCCCCGTGAAGTTATCTGCACTTCATACGGGCCGCAACTCAGTGTAGTGGTAAGCCGACAATCCGGATGGTGCAGTGCATCACGAAATCTGCGGCTGAGATCCAGCGCTCCTTTGTCAGCTCCCACCGCGATAATACAACTGCCTGCCAGGGAAAGTTCATCCTCTTTCGTTATCTCAAAGGTTGTGCGATGAGTTGCCGTTACATTCGGATGCCCGTGAGCAGTAAGATACTCCTCTTCCCTGACCATGTATTTACACACTCTCTTCCATGTGTAATCAATGGATCTGGTAGATGCCTATTGTGCAACTTGTAAAGAAGAGACAGAACAGGAGGTTCTGAGTGAATCACGCGATCTCATCATCCGCTGCACCGTCTGCGGACTGACATCCCGAAGACCCCTGCCGCCTGAACCTGAACCGGTGTATATCAAGACCATCGTCAGCAGAGAAGCCGAATCATTCGTCGCGAAGGCTGAACTGATGAAAGGAGAGGTTGTCGAAGTCGGTGACTACATCGTTGCCGAACAGGATGACGGAGAGGGCGCCGGTGTCGAGATCATGTCACTGGAAGTTGGTGATAAGCGGGTACAGAAAGCCGTTGCCGAGGAGATAAATACCATCTGGTCACGGGCAATCGACGAGGTCGTTGTCAGAATCTCTGTTCATGACGGAAAAAAGACAATCCCGATGTACGTTGCCTGTGACGGGGATGACCGGTTTACGATAGATGAGATTGTATCCATTGACCGGGTCAGGGCAAGAATCGATCATATCTGCCTCAGGAACGGCATGATTCAAAGAAGAAAAGGAAAATATGAAGTGGCAAACCGCATCAAACGGATTTATGCCTACCGGCTATAGCCGGTTTTATGATGTTGTCAGTTTGTTCAGTGTGATCTCAACCGTTGGATATCCGTAATTTAACGTGATATTTGCTGCATCCCGGTCAATAACGGTTGCAGTCCTGATATATGACGTCGGGGTTGCATTATCCAGGGGGATCTGTGGCTGGTCAATGAATGCCAGTGGAACCTGATCTCCTTTCTGGACATTTGCAAAACTCTCTCCGGTAATATTGACAAACTGTTCCATGCTCATCTGCCTGGACATCTGTCCTGCATACGGGTAGGTCAGAACCTTTGAATCACCAACACCCATGCCGGCAATCGAATTACTGATCATATCAACCTCAGGGCCGAAGAGACCAAACTCCATCACTCCGTATTCATTATACGGGTTTACTACCTGAATCGGAATAAGATCCTCGCCTGATGAGACATTGACTCTGACTGGAAGTGAATTTGCCTTAAAAGTCATGACCGACGGGTCTTGTGCCTTGGTGATTACAGAAAGGACACTGGTTACGACAGGACGGTCCTGCGCGTCACGGAAGGTAAAATCAACGAGTGCAGTGTTTCCCGGCTTTGCCTGAGTGAAGATGTTCAGCCATGACATACCGAACATTGATACAACCATAAAGACAGCCATCAGAACACAGACCGCGACGATTCCAATTTTCGTCCAGTTCATCTCTTCTTTCTTTTCTGAAGGCTGGTGGCGGAATCCTTTCATTCCTATTACGTAAACCCTGCCGGAAGATAAAGGATGCAACTGGATATTGACCGGTCAGGTATCAGGATATTTCCCTGGTTTTGAAACGATGGATTCATACCTGCAAACGGTGAGTAGATTCGTATGGAAAAAAAGAGGGTCCGTGATTACATGACCACCGACGTGGATACCGTCGCTCTGACGGGAACCGCGCGAGAGGTAATCCATGCAATCAGGGTCACCTCTCATGACGGGTTCCCGGTTGTTGACGGAAACGTCGTGGTAGGATATATTGCTGCACGGGATCTCTTGTTTGTTCACCCAGATACTCCGGTCAGGGAGATCATGAGCCATCATCTCATCGTAGCTGATCCTGAGATGGCCATCAGTGATGTAGCCAGGGTCATCATCCGCTCAGGTATTCAGAAACTGCCGGTCGTAAATGAGAAGAATGAACTGCTTGGCATCATCTCCAATACTGACGTTGTGCGATCCCAGATAGAACATGTCTCTCCGGAGAAGGTATACAAACTCATGGATACCATCGAACGGCTCCATGAGATCAAACCCCACCTCTCAAAAGGGCCGGTGCAGGTCCATATGCTCCTTCCCACCCAGTCGCGGATCTACATGGACGAACTCGAAGGCAGGATTTACGAGATTAAAAAGGGACTTGCTGAACCGGTTATCGTGATAAAAAAACCGGGCCGTCTTATCCTGGTTGACGGCCATCACCGGGCTGTCGCTGCAAGAAGACTTGGGATCAAGATTCTTGAGGCATATATCATCGAGATACTGGAAAATCTCGAGCTTGGTCTTGAGCGGACGGCAAAAGCGATGAACCTCAAAACCATCGATGACATCCAGATAATGGACTATGCCCGCCATCCTCTTGTTGCCGGAACACACCGGTTTGGAGGGGTGGGGACCGTAGTCCCTGAATCTCAGGATCCCTCACACCGCGTATCATAGGAATCATTGAGCATATGTTCGGTCACGGTAGTCCCGTCAGGGATCACCATGTCGGGCCAGATGCGGGTATTTGAGTGGACGGTCACCCGGTTTCTGATAACCGTCCTGGGACCTATGACCGAACCATGCTCAATGCTGCATGAGTCACCGATCATCGCTTCATTATCGATAATCGCACCAGACACTGATGTACCCTGCCCGATGACCACCCGGTTATAGAAGGAAGAGGAGAGGACGCGGACATTGTTCCGGATAATGCAGTTCTTCCCTATTGATGTGTATGGCCCGATAAGGACATTATCCCCAATAGATGTCCCGCTCCCGATGGCAACCGGTCCGATGATCCGGCTGTTATGCCCGACATAGATGGATCCTCCAAAGTCTACCGGACCCTGGATGTGGGCGTTTTTGATATCCATATCACCAGAGATGTTTGCATAGCTCATCTCCTGCAGCTTCCATTTTTCGGCAAGCCGGAGGGATGCCGGGCTCCCGACATCAGACCAGTTCCCCCGTGCAAGCCATCCGTCAAGGATCATGCCCTTTTCCATAAGCAGTGGGAAGAGGTTTTTGGCAAAGTCGAACTTGGTCCCATCAGGAATGTAATCAAAGATATCAGGAGAACAGACGTACATCCCGGTTGAGGCAAGGTTTGAGAAGATCTCACCCGGACCAGGCTTTTCCCTGAACCGTCGGATTCGGTTATCCACATCAATCTCGGCTATGCCATACTCGGAGGGATCATCAACGCTGATAAGCCCAATCGTGATGATAGGTGAGTGTTTGAGATGTTCGCGGTAAAATTCCAGGAGATTGATATCGGTTAAGTGGTCACCGCCGACGACAAGGAATGGCTTTTCACCAAGGAGGTGACGGGCATTTTTCACACTCCCGGCCGTTCCGAGCTTTGTCTCTTCATATACGTAACTTATAGTAGCACCAAACAGAGCTCCGTCTCCCAGCGCCTGCTCTATTGCATCGCTCTTGTATCCGACGGTGATGATGATGTCGTGAAATCCAAGGTTTGAGAGATGGGATACCAGATGCTCAATTGAAGGTTTGTTAACGATTGAGATGCATGGTTTCGGGCGTTCAAACGTAAGCGGACGGAGGCGTGTTCCCTCGCCACCGCACATGATACAGACCTTCATATCGAGTATGTAGGATCTGCGGACATTTAAGGATATGACAAATGCAGGGGGTCAAACCCCTAAAAATGATTACAGACTGTCCAGACTGACCGAATCAAAATCCTGAACAACCTCAGATATATCCTTAACGCCAAACGCGGTTTTCACGGCGGTAATCTCGAGCTCTGATGCGATGCCACACATGTAATCAAGCACGTCAATTGAGAGTTCCTTCTTTACTTTACTCTGTTTTAACTGCTCAACCAGGTGGCCGATCATCTCCACGTCTTCACCGCGAAGCTTGGCAAGGCTGATGACACACATATATATCCGGGTCAGATTCCTGTCGGTTCCCGTGATCGTGTCAAAGAAGTTCTTCAGAACCTGGGCCTGATACACCTCGCCGCCCATATGTAATCCATTATATTAGTTCATTAGTATAAAAAGATGCGGATTTATTTTGCAGTACTGACGATCTTGATGATATCACCATCTTTTAAGACTGCACTCTCCTTAATCCGCATCTTCGTCTTAGCATCAATGGCATACAAAAATCCCTTTCCAATATCGGTATGCACCTGGTAGGCAAGATCATGCGGGGTTGATCCCTTCTTCATCAGGAAGGCATCAGGAAGAACCCTGCCCTGACCGTCTGTCAGATGCGTCTCATCCTCAACCGGATACAGGACGATCATATCCAACAGCTCAAAGACTGCCCGGTTGATGATCTCCTGCACTCCCGTACCGCCATGTGCATCCATATAGGCCTTCATCTTCATAAGACCTGCTTTCTGGGCATCGCTCAGTTTTCCCTCGTCAGGAATGGAGAAGGATGCATCACCCGGATGATAGATGATCATATGCGATGCGGCAGCGGTCCGGAGAGCGAGTTCTGCTGCGCCCGATGTCAGGATGGCACCTGAATCCTTCACCTTTGTGAGTAGTTCTGGAGAGGCAAGATCTGCCTTATTACCGGCGATAATCATCGGTTTTGCTTTTCGCATCAGGATTTTTGAAAATTCAATCAGATCACCGGATGCTGTCAGCCTGAGCTCTATCCCTGCCTCACGCTCTGCCTCCATCACATGTTCCTCCTGAATGGAGAGGCCGGCAAGGATATCGGCAAGTCCTGCATAGATGGAGAATGAGCGAGACTGGGCCTGTCTCTGCATCTTTGGCCAATGCTTTTCGATGATCCCAAAAAGCCACATCGCCATCTCGGTCTTGAGCATGGGGATCTCTTCAAGGGGATCATGACTCCCCGGATTATCCGGATTTCCTTCAATGTCCGTACTACCGCTAGCATCGATGACCTGAATGATGGCATCGGCCTGACGAAGGTGGTCAAGGAACTGGTTTCCAAGACCCTTCCCGGTATGTGCCTCGGGCACCAGGCCTGCAACATCAATCAGGTGGACGGCAATATATCTGATCCCATCTGCGCAAACGCCACACCGGTGCGCAAGACTGGTACAGGGGCAGGGAACCCGTACATAGGCAACCCCCCGGTTTGCATCAATTGTCGTGAACGGATAATTGGCAATCTCGGCCGGTGCCATGGTTGCTGCCCGATATAATGTCGATTTGCCACAGTTTGGTTTTCCAGCAAGTGCGAGGGTGATCATAGATGGTCCTCAAATCCCAGTGCGAACTAACAGGTATGTATGGGATACTGCACCAAAAAAGTGTATTATTTTGATAAACCAGGTGAAGCCAACACCAGGGATGCGATCAGGATTGGTGCTGAACGTGCACAGGAACTTGGAATTTCCACGATACTAGTGCCAAGCACGAGTGGTGAGACCGCACGGGTGGCATATGAAGAACTGAAAGGAACACCCCTTCATCTTGTGATTGTAACCCATGTTGTCGGTTTTTCAAACCCCGGAGTTTGGGAGTTTGATGCAGACCTAGCAGCAGACCTCAGAAAAGCCGGAGTGACGATAATTACCGGCACTCATGTCCTGTCAGGCCTGGAGCGCGCATTTTCGTCCTCACCCAAAGTCAGCGGGGGATCGCGAAGTGAAGCGGTTGCAGAAGCACTTCGCAGGATCATCGCGGTTGGACTGAAGGTGGCCGTTGAGTGCACCCTTATTGCGGCAGACCAGGGGGCTATCGGCGTATCGGATGAGGTCATTGCCCTTGGAGGGACCGCGAGCGGAGTCGATACCGTCTGTGTTATCAAACCGTCCCACACCCAGAGATTTTTCGATCTCCAGGTCAGGGAGATCGTCGCAATGCCACGGGACAGATAAATTATGTTATCAGTATTACCCCTGACCATCAAGAATACGATGCGCCATCTCTTCAGAAGGCCGATCGTCTGGATACCGGGAATATACGCGGGGTGTATTGCAGCCCTTGTCATCTGGCTTGAGTTCACCGGCGGGATGTTTCTTGCCGGAAAGATTGCCATGCTGGGCGCAATTGCATTCCCGTTCTTTCTTAGTGTGCTCAATTATCATTTAGAAACCGATGAGAAGAACATGAAGATCCTGGTCACGGTCGCCCTTCGGGGTTATTTTCCGATTGTTCTTCCGGTCATAGTCCTTGCTGGTTTCGTTGTCGTGCTAGCACTCCTGCTAAGCGTTCCTCTGTCTATCATGGGATATGGGAGTGATCCCTTTGCTCTGACCGGGCTCATGCTGGGGATTGGCATTCCGGCTCTGCTCTTCTCACTCTATATTGACAACGTCGCGGTATGTGAGCGGACAAAGATATTTGGCACCCTGAAACGGAGCATGGAACTTGTCACAGTTAAAATTATCACCGCCATCTGGTTTTTTGTTGTCAGCGGGATTATTGCAGTAATCGTATCCGTCTTCGGAGCATTCCTGTGGGGAGCGATTCTTGGGAGCCGGTTTACCCAGTTCATTGAGATGAATCTGACCCAGCAGCAGGAGGTATTTTCACATTATACCCTGACCGACTGGCAGGCCCTTATCGGTCCGGAAGGGATAATTGTTACCGCACTGGTCTTTGGATTTGTTACGTTTCTTCTCGTACCAATCCTGTTTATCTTCAAATACGAGTGTTATCTGGATGCAACTGATGTTGTCTGGGATTTATCAGGGGAAAGGGATGAAAAGGGAAGACATTTCAGGCTTTAACCGGTTTACCCGGTAAAAAAGGATAGTATTGCCCAGAGAACGGCAGTAATTATCGCTCCCCCCAAAGTTGCAAGGAAATTGGTTCCTGCATTCCCCCACATATGCTTATTTTCAAAGAGTTCTCCAAGCAGACTGTCAAGATTCGTACCGATAAATCCGCCGATCATTGCTGCGACAAATAGTGAAAAGTCAGCGACTCCGAGCAGCACACCACAGGCTGATATAAAGATCGCGCCAAAAAGTCCTGCCACCTCTCCTAAAAAGGAGACGCCACCATTTGTTCCTTCAGGGACCGGCTGGAGTGTAGTAATAAGGCGGGGTTTGCCTGAACATACACCGATCTCACCTGCAACGGTGTCTGCTGCAGCAGTTGCAACACTCCCGAGATATGCCGCAATGAAAACCGGGTGTTGGGTGACACCATAACCAATAGCAGCGCAGACAGATACCAGGCCATTCGCAAACACATTGACATATCCCCTGGCACCTCCTTTCGCCTCTTCCACATGGAGCGACCTTTTATAATCCATCTGGTACCGGGTAGCAACCGCCCCAAGAATGAAAAACGCGAGCATAATCAGGAACCACGATATCCCTGCAAAAACGATGAGAATGACCCCGACAAGGGCAGCTGAGAAGAGCCCGGGGATGTCAGCGGTCTTCAGCCGGTAGGCAAAATAACTAAACCCGAAGGCAATCACAACGGCGGTTCCGACTAGAGGAAATGCAGCCTCATACTCAAGATCTTCAATAAGAAGCATAACCAGTGCCACCACCACCAGTTCAATGGCGGTTGCATTTCTCTGTGAACCCAGGATTGAATGAAGGAGGACACAAACCGTTGCACCGACAACGGCGGAAAGCCAGGATTGCTCTCCCAGATACTCCATCACAAATGCCGTGATAAGAAGAGCACAGATAAACGACAGGGCATATTCAATAGTTTTCCCACCCGTCAGGGAGAAGACCAGCTCCTTGGTTGTAACAATGAGGATCGCAGCATATAAAACAAAAACCGGGAGGATTCCAATAAGACCAAGCACCCCGATGAACCCGAGTGCTATCGAGAGCCATTTTTCAGCTGTTCTAAACCATATAGACAGGGCGGCAATGATAACCAGGAGTCCCGGAACCCCGGTCGGGAGATAGGGTGATATTATCAGGAGAAGAACCGCCAGAATAAATGCAATCCATCTCACTGTGTGCAACATAGGGTACGTATTTAGCTAGTCACTCAATATAATCTATCCAGAGCCCTTCCGAAACCCTATAACCTCCGGCATCGATGGGTACGAAGGAGTCACTTTCCTATGCAGGATTTCAATACTGGTTACATTTTACGAAGATTTACATTCATAATTGCACTTATTTTTAGTCTTACATTCATGGTATCAGCAGGACCTACCTACGCACCAACCGAGGGAAAAAATCCTCTGAAAGTATATTTTACCTTCCCCGGCGGAGAAGAGTGTGATTCAGTCAAATGGAACTTCGGAGATGGAAATACATCAAAAGCAATCACCACGGATCATACCTATTACTCTCTTGGCATGTACTATCCGACCTGCTCGTGTGAACTCCCTGGTGCCAATGCCTCCTATACGTATGACTATGTATATGTCATCCCCTGGTCATCCAGTATCAGGGACAGCGTCACCGGTGGAAGACCAAAACAGACCGTGGTAAACAGGACATCAGTGGGGCTTGACTTTACCTCCTTGAAAAAACAAGCCCAAGGACTTGCTGCCATAGGTGAGATGAGGTACGCAGCCGATGCATATGCAGATCTAAAATCCCTTGGAACACTTGATTCAGAAACTCTCAGCTTCTACGGAGATGTCCTTACAGGTCTTGGACGGCTGACCGAAGCAGAAGTAATATATAATGAAGCCCTTGCTGAAAAGGATTCAGCCCCTATCCTCAAGAAACTTGCAGATGTCCTCTTCTCTCTTGGAAAGACGAAAGAGGCCATCGATGTGATGAACCGGACTCTGGTCCTTACACCGGATGATGCCGGGGCATATGCTTCATATGCGTCATTTCTTCAGAAGGCAGGAAAAACCCCGGAAGCGCTTGATGCGTTTAATCAATCTTTCAAACTTCTCGATGCGCAGCCTGAAATCTGGTCGGAGTATGCGGATCTTCTTTCATCCCTTGGCAGGTACAACGAAGCAGCTGATGCCTATGACCATGCAATAAAATTGGGTATGTTTGGCTCAGATATATGGAACAACTATTCCCGGGTCCTGCAGAAACTAGGAAGAAAGGATGAAGCTCAACGTGCGAAAGAGCAGGCGATGAATACCTACGCTCCGATAGCTCTATCCAGGTACAGTTCCAGTGACAGTATTCCCACGTGCGGTATCGGCTCACTCTGTTAACTCTTCTCCTTTTTCATACACCTAAACACCAGACATCAGGGACTGACATTCCATCATCTACATTACCCTTTACCTTCAAACGTATGGGCAATGTCTCGGGTCTTGCGGGAACTTCCCAAAACCTATGATTATCGTGAGGTGGAAGCACGATGGCAGCAGACGTGGAAGGATGAAGACGTCTACTTTAAAGAAGGTTCTGAAAAACCACAATTTGTCATTGATACGCCACCACCATACCCAACCGGGGAATTTCATATCGGAAATGCATTCAACTGGTGTTATATCGACTTTTTAGCCAGATACAAGCGGATGAAGGGGTACAATGTCATGTTCCCGCAGGGGTGGGACTGCCATGGCCTTCCAACCGAAGTGAAGGTTGAAGAGATCCACAAGATCACCAAAAATGATGTTGACCGGCAGAAGTTCCGTGAGATGTGTCGTGAACTGACGATTGGCAATATCAGGAAGATGCGGGCATCCATGCGCAGGATGGCTTTTTCAATCGACTGGAGCCACGAATACATCACCATGATGCCGGAGTACTTCGGCAAGACCCAGCTCTCATTTCTGCGGATGTACCACGCAGGGCAGATATACCAGTCTGACCATCCGGTTAACTTCTGTCCACGGTGTGAGACCGCCATCGCATTTGCCGAGGTCAATTACAGCGACCGTACAACAAAACTCAACTACTTCAACTTCTCCGGACTGGAGATCGCAACATCACGGCCGGAACTTCTGGCAGCCTGTGTGGCAGTTGCCGTCCATCCTGATGACGACCGGTATAAAGATCGAAAAGGCGAACACCTGAAAGTGCCCCTGTTCGGTCATGAGGTCCCCATCATCTGTGACGAAGCGGTAGACCCGTCCTTTGGTTCAGGGGCCGTTATGATCTGTACCTTTGGTGACAAGCAGGATGTCATCTGGTGGAAGGTCCATAATCTCCCGCTCAGAAAAGCAATAGACAAGACCGGTCATATGACCCAGATTGCCGGGAAGTATGAGGGGATGGATACCACCAGCTGCCGGGAAGCTATTCTTGCCGATATGAAGTCCGAAGGGATTCTGCTCCGTCAGGAACCACTCGAGCAGCGTGTCGGGACCTGCTGGCGGTGTAAGACACCTATTGAGATTCTCTCCGAGCATCAGTGGTTTGTCAGGATCCCGCATGAAGCCGCATTAAAAGCCGCAAAAGAGGTCAAATGGTACCCCGAGCATATGTTTCTCCGGATGGAGAACTGGATCTCCCAGATGGAGTGGGACTGGTGTATCTCACGGCAGCGGATCTTTGCTTCACCCATCCCGGTCTGGTTCTGTAAGGACTGTGGTGAGATCATCCTCCCGGAGGAGAGCGAACTGCCCGTTGATCCGACGGTTGATGCACCAAAGCGGCCATGCCCGAAATGTGGCAGCTCGAACTATATCCCTGAGACTGATGTCCTTGATACCTGGATGGACTCTTCCATCTCGGTGATGCACGTAACCGGCTGGGATGGAACACAAAAAGTGCCTCCCCTGTTCCCCGCACAGATTCGTCCACAGGGCCATGATATCATTCGGACTTGGGCATTTTACACGATACTTCGTGCAGTATCCCTCACCGGTGGCAAACCTTGGGAGCAGATCCTGGTAAACGGGATGGTTCTCGGAGAAGACGGATTTAAGATGAGTAAGAGCAGGGGCAATGTTACCGTCCCTGAAGAGATTCTAGAGCAGTACGGTGCTGACTCACTCCGTCAATGGGCTGCCCTTGGTGCTGCCACCGGCTCAGATATCCAGTTTAACTGGAATGACGTGGTCGCGGCAAACCGGTTCCTTACCAAGATGTGGAATATCTCACGCTTCGCCCTGATGCAGCTTGACCGGGCCCAATACAAGGCTGATGCACAGGTAACCGCTCTCGCAGACCGATGGCTTTTAACAAAATTAAGCCAGACCGTCCGGGATGTATCAGAATCCCTTGAAACCTACCAGTTTGACAAGGCTCTGAAAGCGATACGGGAGTTTGCATGGGATGTTCTAGCAGACAATTATATCGAGATCGTAAAGGGCAGGCTGTACTCAGATTCTGATACGCGTGACGGGGCCTGTGTTGCAATCCGGACATCCATGGATGCAATCTGCCGGATGCTTGCACCCTTTACCCCGTATTTTGCAGAAGAAGTCTGGTCCTTTATGGAGGAGAGTTCTGTTCATCAGCAACCCTGGGTAACATTCTCCTATGAAGATGAAGAAGCAGTCAGATCTGGTGAGATCCTGGTTCAGGTCATCTCCGAGATAAGACGGTACAAGCATGACAAAGGCCTTGCCCTGAATGCACCGCTCGGCAATGTGACCGTATATACCACTCTTGCAGTTGATGATGCAGGAGATGCAAGCACTGCATCTAATTGTACCCTTACCTGGAAGACCGGTATGCCTGAACTGACACAGGTAGTCAGCGGGGTGAAGTTTGACATGGGTATCATCGGCCCGAAGCTCAGAGGGAAGGCAAAAGGGTTCATGCAGGCAATCGAGGCATTACCAAAAGAGAGTCTTACATCTGTTCCGGCCATGATTACCGTCGATGGAGAAGAGATTGCAGTGCCTGAAGGTTCAGTGATTCCCCAGCTCTCCTACACCGTTGCAGGAGCCAGTGTCGATCTGATCCCAGTCAGTGATAGTCTGGTAATCACGATAGAACAATAACCCGGTTATCAGTAAATATTAATCAACCTTTTTTTCATTTAGTCTTCGTAGTGGGTAAAAACAAATATCCTTCAGTGTTAAGCATATATACCATACATCTTTCCTGACAATGACACTGATATCTCTTACTATCCGAAATTTCAAGAAATTCGATGATGTGACGATACCTCTTGGAGACCCGGTGGTTTTTATCGGCCCGAATAATTCAGGAAAAACCACTGCCCTTCAAGCATTAGCACTATTTTCTATTGGAATTTCTAAATGGATTGAGAAAAGAGGTCTAAAATCAACAGCACAAAAAAGATCTGGTGTAACCATAAATCGACGGGATCTCTTAGCAGTCCCAATTCCAGGAGCAAATTTACTTTGGAGAGATCTTCATGTTCGGTCATCCGAATGGATAAAAGGGAGGCAAAAGACCACCAATATTAAAATCGAGATTCTCATTGAAGGAATTACCGACAATAAACTATGGGTATGCGGTCTTGAATTTGATTATGCCAACCCGGAGTCTCTCTATTGTCGCCCGATAAAAGACAAAACCGGAGATCTATATCCTATTCCAAACGACATTACTGGTTTTACCGTAGCATTCCTTCCGCCGATGTCAGGTCTTGCAGCACATGAGTTAAAGTTAGAGACCGGAGCCATTAACGTAAAGATAGGTGAAGGCAGAACAGCGGAAGTATTGAGAAATCTTTGCTATCAGATACGTTCATCAGGAGATACTGAACCCTGGATTTCGGTTGTTAATACTATCAGAGAGCTGTTTGGAGTCACCCTGCATCCTCCGGAGTACATTATTGAACGGGGTGAACTTACCATGGTTTATGAAGAGATGGGGACCGGAGTCATCCTTGATATCTCATCAGCAGGCAGGGGATTACATCAGACACTTCTCCTTCTTGCCTATCTGTACTCACATCCCGGAGCTGTTCTTCTTCTGGATGAACCGGATGCCCATCTGGAAATATTACGACAACGTCAGATCTTTAATCTCCTCATCCAGTCTGCACAGAAAACAAACAGTCAGATAATTGCAGCAAGTCATTCTGAAGTTGTCCTGAATGAAGCTGCGGATAAGGCTGCTGTAGTGGCATTTATCGGGAAACCCCATCTGGTCGAAAAGAAGGCAGGGCTTGAAAAGTCACTGCGTGAATACGGGTACGACCAGTATTACCTTGCAGAAACCCGGGACTGGGTACTCTATCTCGAAGGTGCGACAGATCTTGCCATACTTCAGGAGTTTGCACGAGTATTGAACCATCCCTCCCTGCCCTATATCAGTGCTCCGTTTGTCAGGTACCTGGGATGTAATGAACCATCAGAAGCGCAAAAACACTTCTATGCAGTCCGTGAAGCGAATTCAGCCCTCAGGGGTGTTGCGCTGTTTGACCGGCTGAACAAAGTTAGTAAAGACCCTAATCTTGCAATACTTTCATGGATGAAGCGGGATATTGAGAACTATTTTGCCTATCCTGATGTTATTGTGAGATATCTAAAAAACAGACCTGATCCTGCAACAGATGACATGATCACCCTGATGACCGAATGTCTGGTTGATGCAATCCCTCCTCGAGCATATCGTGACAGGAATGACCGGTGGTGGTCTGAAACAAAGATGAGTGATGACTTCCTTGAACCACTCTTTGCCGATTTTTTTAAGAAATCAGGACAAAAAGTTCTGCTCAATAAGGGTGGTTATTATGAAATTGCCAGATATATACATCCTGAAGAGATTGAACCTGAAGTGATTGAGAAACTGGACATAATCTATACCATTGCATCAGATAATAAAGAGTGAACAGGGCATTCTTTTTTCTTTTTCCGTTTCCTGTTCATATCATCAAACCAGAACCGGATCGCCTCACCAGCAACTTTGAGTATATGTTCAGGGGGCAATGTTCCGTCCAGAATAAGAAAGCGACTGGTATCCTCTTCAACCAGTTCCATGTAATACTCCTGAACTTTGGTCAGCACAGATTCCTGCTCAAAATGTTCCCCGTTCCCGCGTTTACCGGTCCGTTCCAGGGCGACCGGTACCGGAACGGCTAGCAGGATAGTAAGATCCGGCATGATCGTCCACCCCTGATGGACGGCCCGTAACCAGGTACGGGGGTCAGGAATAATCCCGTCAAGGGTAACCTGCTGGTAGACTAGTCTGCTGTCAATATACCGGTCAGATATGACCAGACGATCCTCTGACAGGGCCGGCCGGACGACTTCCCGGAGATGGGCAGCATGATCAGCAACAAACAGGAGAGCCTCTGCTATCGGGTCGGCATGTTCCCGGATGGCACGACGGACTGCCTCACCAATCCAGGTGGACCCAGGTTCACAGGTTATCACCGGATTCAGATCGGCAAGATATGGGCCAAGAGCTTTGTGAAGGGTTGATTTCCCACTCCCGTCTATACCCTCTATGGTGACGAGCAGAATGTTCCCCTCCTGATATACTCAACGGGTATTTTCCCGGAGTGAACGGCGGTTGCAATAATTGCCCCGTCAAACCCGGCTTTTTCAAGGAGTGCCAGATCCTCTTCTGATGAGACACCGCCGCCCCAGAGCAGGGGTCCTGCATATGCTGCCCTGAACTGTGATAACATCTCCGTGTCAAGTCCCCGCCCGGTTCCGACCCGGCCAATGTCAAGGAGTATGACCATCTCAAACCGGTACCGGTTGCAGGTTGAGAGAAATGTAACAGGATCTATGTTCCAGGGTATCACCAGATCATTTTTAATATCAACTGAGAGAATGCCCTTTGTGAACTGAGCGAGCGTATCTGCAGCGGTCTCAGTCCCCACGATCATACTGACACCCAAAATATCCGGCATATCATAGGGGCCTTTACATCCACGGTCAAGGAGTATGCGTTCAGTCCGCTCTGCAAGTTCAGGAATCAGGGTATCATGATCCCCTGTTCCGCAGATCCGGTCCAAATCTGCAATATATAAAAATCGGGGTTTCATCTGTTCGATAAAGCGGATCGGTTCAGCCGTATCTGCGTGCAATGATGTTACCGGGACGTATCTGTCCCGCATACCGCTCTTTCCATGAACGATTTTTCCGGATTTCAAATCTGTGGCAAGATATAGGTCCATATTCCAAACGTAATCACTATTTAGATACCGGTTCCATAAAATGTATGCAGTTGCTTGTCAGCCCAGCAACAATAGAAGAAGCAAAGAAGGCACTTTCAGCCGATATTGTCGATGTGAAACGTCCTGAAGAAGGATCTCTCGGAGCCTCTTTTCCCTGGATAATCAGGGCAATAAAAGATCTTACTCATAAACCAGTCAGTGCAGCCATTGGAGATTTTGACTATAAGCCAGGAGGAGCAGCGCTTACAGCCCTTGGAGCTGCCGCAGCCGGTGCAGATTATATAAAGATCGGGCTGATGTTTGATGGAATCAAAGAAGCTGAGATGCTGATTCATTCCGTTACCCGTGCAGTGAAAGAGACCTATCCGGAAAAGATGGTAGTCATCGCTGCATATTCAGACTGGGAACGCCTCGAGACCATCTCACCATATGACATGGCACCTCTCGCTGCAAAAGCCGGTGCCGATATCTCCATGGTGGACACGGGCATTAAAGATGGCAAATCGACTTTTGAATTTATGGATGAAACCAGGCTTGTCGAGTTCACCAAATTAAACCAGAAACTTGGGATCAAAACTGCCCTTGCCGGTTCATTAAAATTTGAGGATATTGAGATTCTCAAACGGATCAACCCAGATATTATCGGGGTGCGGGGGATGGTATGCGGCGGAGACCGGAGAGCAATGGTGCAGGAAGAACTTGTTTTAAAGGCAGTCAGTATGGTTCATTGATATGTATATCGAAAAATTACAGGCTGAAACAGGACTTACCTTTGATGACATCCTGCTTGTCCCGGCTGCTTCAGAGGTGGAACCGGATCAGGCAGATGTCACCACCCGTTTTTCACGGAACATACCTTTGAATATTCCTCTCGTCAGTGCTGCAATGGATACCGTCAGTACCTCATCCATGGCGGTGGCTCTTGCACGGGCCGGAGGGATTACGGTTATCCACCGGAACATGACCCCTGAACAGGAGGTAGAGGAGGTCAGGAAAGTCAAGCACGAGTCTGAGATAATCCAGCGCGAAGTGCTCACGGTCACCCCGGATTCACTCATCGCTGATGTTGACCGGATGATGACCTACCACGGGATAGGTGGTGTTCCGGTTGTGGAAGACGGGAAAGTTATCGGTATTGTGAGCAGACGTGACCTTCGGGCCATGGTCAGCAGGATTGGGAACCAGCCGGTCAAATCCATCATGACCCATGAACCGATTGTTGCCAAAGAAGGGATCTCTATTGATGATGCCTTTGACCTGATGTACTCGAGGAAGGTAGAGCGGCTTCCTGTTGTTGACAGTGAAGGGATCCTGACCGGAATCATCTCTATGCAGGAACTCCTGGAAAAACGTCAGTTCCCTCAGGCAATCAGGGACGATAATGGGAACCTCCGGGTTGCAGCAGCAGTCGGACCCTTTGACCACGCACGGGCCATGCTCCTTGTTGAAGCAGGAGTTGATGCAATCGTGGTGGACTGTGCCCATGGTCATAACCTCAATGTGGTCAGGAGTGTCAAGGATATCAAGGGTAGTGTTCAGGTCGATGTTGTTGCAGGAAACATTGCAACAAAACAGGCAGCGGAGGCCCTTGTTGATTCGGTTGACGGTCTGAAGGTAGGGATTGGTCCAGGGTCAATCTGTACGACACGCGTGGTTGCCGGTGTCGGTGTTCCCCAGGTTACCGCCATTGCTTCAGTTGCTGAAGTGGCAAAAGATGCCGATGTTCCGATCATTGCTGACGGGGGTATCAGATTTTCCGGAGATGTAGCAAAGGCCATCGCCGCGGGTGCAGACTCGGTTATGATGGGCAATCTCTTTGCCGGAACGGATGAATCCCCCGGTCAGATCGTCACTATCCAGAGCAGGAAATATAAACAATACAGGGGTATGGGATCCCTTGGGGTCATGAGCACCGGGGTTTCTTCAGATCGGTACTTCCAGAAGAAGGAAATTGGAAAAACAAAGTTTGTGCCTGAAGGTGTTGAGGGGGTAACGCCCTATGTCGGACCGGTCGCCGATGTCATCTACCAGATGATCGGCGGTCTTAAATCAGCGATGGGATATACCGGAGCGCGGAATATTCAGGAAATGCATGAAAAGACCAGGTTTATCAGAATTACCCAGGCCGGGTATCATGAGAGCCACCCGCACAATATTACCATCACCGACGAAGCGCCGAACTATAGAATATAATAAATACTATTTTTCACTAACATAGAGTTAGTGATGTTGGAACAGACAGAGCTTGCCCGACTTCTGGATATTCTGGGAAACCGGAACCGGAGAAGGATCATAGAACTCCTTCGGGAAAAGCCCTGTTTTGTGACGGAGATCTCTGAGCGGCTGATGATATCGCCCAAAGCCGTCATTGATCACCTCCAGATGCTCGAGGATGCTCGAATCTTGGGTTTTCGAAATGATGACCGAAGAAGAAAGTATTACTACCTTGAGCATGACATCAGTATCCAGGTACATCTGGATGTCCAGAGCCATGATCTGGTCCCGATGGTACTCTCCGGTGAACAGCGGCTCCTCATCTCCCTGCAAAAACTGAGGCAGATGATCCAGGAACGTGATGAACTTGCCAGGAAGTTGGAGGAGATGGAGCGGGAGATCGATCACCAGATCAGCGAGGTTCTCCATGAAGGGAAACGGGCCGGAAGCGGAGAAGAAAGCATGCTGGTATCGGTTGCTCTCGCACATGGGGCAATGAATGCTGAAGAGATACGGGACCTGACCGACCTTCCTCCGGAGACGGTTGACAGTACCCTCAGTCAGCTGATGGACGAAGGTATCGTATGCAGGAAAGGAACAGGATTAGAACTCCGAGGTATATATGCCGAATAATCCCTACGATGACCTGCTCAAAAACCTGGTAAAACTGCTTGAGCAGATCACATCATTAGAACAGAATATGCGAAAGATGCAGAACGGAGTACCGGCAAAACCAGGTATTATCGGATGCGCAATCATAACCGGAGGGCTGAATCACCGGGATCCCGGGATGGCAGATCCCAGGCAGAATCAAAAACCCGGACTTGCCTATGAGATGGTCGATGCAGGAATGACAGCCTACCTGACCATTCAGCTCCCCCCACACCTCTCCATTGAACCATGTGTTGAGTTTACCGAGCGCAGGTGTAATATCAGCACGCAGGGCATGTCCGGAAGCATTGATCTCCAGTTTCCCATCATTCCGGAGACCTCTTCTTGGACGTACCATAACGGCGTGCTGGATGTCGTGCTTGAAAAACGCCCGGAGGAGCCGACAGGAATAGATCCTGAATTTGTTGCCGGGGCTGAATACTCCTGAACATCTCATCTTTTTTGATCTCATTTCAATTGGTATATCATCACCGCTGACCGATACTCTTTTATGATCGTCGTGATAGGTGGCGGACCGGCGGGGCGGTACGCGGCCATGCGGCTTGCCAGAGCAGGAAAAAAGGTACAACTGATTGAAAAACGATCAGCGGGGGTCGGAGGGCAATGTCTGCATCAGGGGTGCATGATCATCTGTGCTTTAAATGATGTGGCACGATTCATACAGCAGGCACGGGTATTTCAGCAGTATGGATTTCTTGGATCAGCTGAAGGGTTTTCGTATCCAGTTCTGATCCGGAAGATGCAGGAGATCATCAGAATTATCGCCGGTGTTCTTGAGGAGGAGACGATACAGGCCGGAGTTGAGATCATCCGGGGTTCTGCAGAGATCCAGGGAGAAACTCTCCGTATTGACGGGGTTGAGACTCCATATGAAGCAGTCATAGTCGCATCCGGAGCCCACCCACGCATACCTGAGATATCGGGCTGTTGCCTTCCGGGTGTGTATACCGCCCATACCATTCTCTCTATGCCGACCCTTCCAAAGCGGATGGTCATCATCGGCAGTGGTGTCATTGCAGCTGAGTTTGCCTATATATTCAGTTCTTTTGGATCAGAGGTGACCATGCTTGCCAGAAGCTCACTACTTCGGACGTTTCCTGAGCAACTGATAAAAGAAGCCAGAAAGGATCTCTCCCAGGTTACCATTAAAGAGCAGGTCACCGTTGCAGGAATCACCGGACAGAATAGTGTCACCGGTGTTATCGTCCGGGAGAATGACAAAATGCGGGAGATTGCCGCCGATGCGGTTCTGCTTGCTACTGGTATGATCCCGAATACCGGATTTATCTCTGGTATTGCCTTAGGTCCGGACGGTGGCCTTCTGGTCAATGATCGCATGGAGACGTCTGCCCCAGGTATCTATGCCGCCGGGGATGTCACGGGAATTGGGTATCTGACGCCGGTGGCACGGCACCAGGGTAGAAAAGCTGCCGACGCTATCCTTAAAACCCCATTTGAGCCTGACCCGGTTGCAATCCCTCAGGCTATCAAACTTAACCATGATCTGGCATATTGCAGACGTCCTGGACAAACCCGAAAAGGCCTTACAATTCCAGGACCGGCAGGCCCGGGCACTTTCTGGGAAGTGACAAATCATCATACCGGCTCTGCAACCATTGAATTTGACGAGAACGGACATTTAACCGGCCTTGCGGAAGCATCCCCGGCAGCTTCTGTTGCCATGGCCTACTTAGGATGGATGATGAACAGCGATATCAGCATTGATGAATTTGACCGGTTTATAGAGGTCCATCCATCTCCTGATGGTATACCCTGGCTGCTGAAATATCTGAACGGGAGGAAAAAAATGAGAGACAGAGGAGATTCATAGATTTTTTTGTTCCGTTTCAAGGGCTTGTTCCTGAAAAAATCTTTTTCTAGCCACTAATTTATAAATTATTTTTTCCCGGATGATATATCAACACCTTTTTTATGTTCTAAAAAAATCACTCTTCATCAGGAAGAGTCAATGATAAAGATCATTGCGGTAGATGATGAACCGGCATTTGGTGAGATGCTCAGCATCTACATGGAAGAATTTGGTAATTTTCAGATTACCGTGTATACCTCTCCGGAAGATGCTATAGATAAAATAATTGCAGGTGAGGCTGATGCGGTGATCACCGACTATCTCATGGAAGAGATGGACGGGATATCATTTATCAGAAAGGTCAAATCTCTAGTTCCTGACATTCCCTTTGTTCTCCTGACCGCTCTTGATAACAAGGATGTTATCCTGAACGCAACCAACGCGGGTGCAGATTTTATCCAGTTTAAAAGTGAAGAGCCATCGAGGTTATTTCCTGATATCGCCCAGAAAATCACCCACTCAGTAGAGAAATATCGCGCAAGGAGAGAGTCGGAGAAGGGGAGCAGGACCCGTGAGATGCTGATGCGGGCGCAGCGGGATCTCATGGCCAGACTCTCTGAAAGTTCGACCACCAACCAGGCTCTTGATGCAACACTCACCACAGTCCGTTTTCTGGCCGGATGTAACTCCGGCGCAATCCACCTTATGAACCGGAAAACAAACAAGATTGAGCTTGCAATCTCGCATAATCTGCCAAATGATCTCATCAGGCGGTTTACCTTTGGTGATCTGTATCAGGTTATCTATACAAAGAAGGCCATGTATTTCCAGGATCCCACTATGCCTGATAATAGCAGGTATTGTTCCGGCGGTCAGATCCCGATTATGGCAGGAACGGATGTCATCGGTGTCCTGTCCTTCATTCTTGATCATCCAAAGACGCTCAGTTTGGAACTTACGGATACCATGGAGCTCATCACGGGCCATCTTGGGAATACCCTTGTCAGGATCCGTTCAGAGGAACTGGTCCGTCAACGTGAAAATGAACTCTCCGAACTCTACAAAGTGATGCAGGAACTGGTCATGGTCATTGACATGGATGGGACCATCCTGAACGTAAACCCTGCTGCCACAAGAATTCTTCGATACTCTGAAGAGGAACTTATCGGTATGCCGATTCAGGTTCTGTACCCTCCGAAGATACGGGATGAGATTATCTTCCAGTTTATGGACCTGACCGGTTCAGGAGGGACAATCCAGAATACCTATCCCCTCCTCGACCGTCAGGGAATCGAAGTTCCTGTTGAGACCAGGGGGAGTATCGGCACCTGGGGTGACCGTCATGTACTCTTCTGCATTTCAAGGGAGATACGGGAACGACTGGAGGCAGAACGTAACCTGCATGAATATTACGAACGGATATCGGCAATCCTGGCATCATCGACAGCCCAGATATACATGAAGAATAATGAACTCCGGTATCTCACCGGAAATGAGCCATTTCTTTCATTTGTACAGTGTGATGCCAGGGAACTTGTGGGAAAAACCGATAAGGAATTCTTTTCCGTGGAGGTTGCAGCACTTCGGGAGAAGACAGACAAGAAAGTCCTTGCAGAGAATGTTCCCCTCTACAACCTTGAGGAAAATGTGTATGGCGAAGATGGGAGCCCACATTGGTTTCTCTCGTCAAAAATTCCGGTCCATGATCTGACTGGAAAGGTTACCGGGCTTGTCGGTACCTCACTGGATATTACTGACCTTGTGCAGACCAGACAGGAACTTGAAAGACGAGACCGTATTCTGAGTGCAGTCAGTACTGTCGCACAAACCCTTGTAAGAAATAATGAATGGGAACCGATCATTCCAGAGTGCCTTGAACTGCTCGGACAAGCAGCAAGGGTTGAGCAGGTGATTCTTCTCGGGATGAATTTTTATGGAAGAGCCGGGTTTGAGGAATATTACTGTGAGTGGACGATGTCTGATATTCGGGATTATCTTCTAGTTGAACCAGATGTATGCTCCCGGATAATTCCCTCGGTGTTCTGGTACCTAGAGAAAAATCGATTCTACCTCGGTGACAGCAAGGCGATCAGGAACGAATTATCTCTTCCTGAAGAAGAGCCTGTTCCCTCATTTCTCCTTCTCCTTCCGGTATTCTCTTCTGAAACACTGTGGGGGACGCTTGCTTTTGTCACCTGGAGAAAAGAACATATAAGCCCTATCGCAGAGATTGAGGCACTCATCATGGCATCAGAGGTGATTGGATCAGCAATCAGCAGGTATCAGACCGAAGAATTGTTCCATAAACCGGTTGAGCGATCACTGGTCGGTGTGTATCTGGTCCAGGATAACCGGTTTATCTATACCAATCCCCGGCTCTCGGAGATTCTTGGGTGCAGACGGGAAGAACTTGAAAACTCCCCTCTTATTCACTACATTCATCCGGAAGATGCGGATATGGTCCTGTCACACCACCAGCGGGTCTTCGAAAATCCTGATGAAACGGATGATTATGAGTTCAGGGGCATTACTGCTGATGGGAGGATGATCTGGATTGAAAATCTCATCAGCGGGATACTATACAAGGGAAATCCTGCGATAATCGGCAGTATCATGGACATTACGGTCAGAAAACAGGCTGAGAATGATATCAGGCTGTCACTGAAAGAGAAAGATATCCTGCTCCGGGAGGTCCATCACCGGGTAAAGAACAATATGCAGATAATTGTCAGCATGCTCCGGATTCAGAGCAGCATGGTTGATAACCCGGTTGTCTCTGACGTGCTGCAGGAGAGTAAGAACCGTATCCTCTCTATGGCTATCGTTCACGAGAAATTATACCGGACCGATAATCTGGTCAGCATTAACCTCCTTGAATATATCAATTCACTCGCAAGTACCCTCATCTCTGACTTCTCACCGGATGAATCGCTGATAACCCTTGATCTCATCTGCGATCCGTCAATTGAGATGACAATCGATGCCGGCATACCCCTTGGTCTTATTATGAATGAACTAATTACAAACTCATTTAAACATGGATTTTATCCGGATCAAAAAGGGACAATCGGAATAACCATAGTGCCTAAGCAAAGCAATCTCGAGATACTCTATCGTGATACCGGCAGAGGACTACCTCCCGGGTTTGACATGGAGACGAGTGAGACCCTGGGGATGCAGATCATTTCCAATCTTATCTTCCAGTCAAGCGGGGAGATCTCATTCTCAACCGACAATGGTACGGTTGTGAAGATGAAAATACCCATTCAGGAAGGATTTATAATCAGGGGTGAAGAGCATGCCACAGGGGAGTAAGATCCTGATCGTTGAAGATGAAATGCTCATTTCCATGGAGATTAAGCAGAAACTCCGGGCTATGGGGTACGACGTTGTTGGTCAGGCAATAACCGGAGAGTCTGCAATCCAGAAGGCAGGAGAGACAAAACCAGACCTGATTCTGATGGATATCAGACTCAAAGGTGAGATGGACGGAATTGCTGCTGCGAAGCGTATCATGGAGCTTTATGACCTTCCAATCATCTTCCTGACCGCTCATTCAGATAAAGCAACACTTGAACGTGCAATTGCTGTTTCTCCATCAGGATATCTGCTCAAACCGTTTAAAGAACGGGAACTGATGACAAATATCGAGATGAGCCTTCATAAACACCGGATAAAACAGAAAGTCAGGGAGGAGGTGCATCCGGAGGCATTATCAGAACTTGGGAAAAAAATTGAAGCAATTCCCCTGCCGGTCGTTCTCCTCTCTGGAGCCGGAACCATCAGGGAGATAAACCAGGTCGCTGCAACCCTTGCCGGTTTTCAAAGGCAGGAACTTTTGGGACGGCCGGTGTATGCGTTCTTCGGAATTCAACGTGCAGGTGATGCAGGGCAGAATGGAACTGATCTGGAGATGATCCTTCCTGACCAGGTATCTCTGAAACGAAAAGACGGAACCATGGTTCCGGTGACCCTGACCGGAGGATTTGTCTTTCATGAAGGGAACCAGCCACCGTCATATCTGATCCTTATCGAGAGTGCAGAGAGTGCTGCGACTGCATCCTCCCATATCGGACCTGAGATGATCAGGCATCTGATGGCAGTCACCACGGCTCTCCGGCTTCCGGCATTTGTTATCGATAAAAGTCTGATGCTTGCAGGATATAACCCGTTATTTGCAGAACTTGCCCGAAAAGCCGGGATCAGTCAGTACATGCTGAACAGACCGCTCTATGAGACGCCGAAATTCTCATTCTTTGGAGATATGCAGGATCTTCAGGAGTTATTCAGGTCAGGAGATGTGGAGCGGCGGATCCGAAAGTATACCTTTGGTGAAACGGTAAAGTTCATCGAGTTTACGAGGATACCTCTCAAGAAGGAAGGGGTCCCGACCCATATTGCCACGATCATGGCAGATGTCACCGCAGAGCGTCATGCCGTCTTTGAAGCTGAACGGATCAAAAAAGAGTATTCGGACCTATATTCAGCCCTTGAGAAGATCAGGGAACTCTCAGCAGAGATCAGAACCCCTATCCAGGATCTGCTGCTGAAAATATCTGAAGGAAAGCCTCTTGAGAGCGGATATGCACGTGAGATGACAGACCTGGTGTCAGATCTTATGTCACAGTTTGATACCGCATGGATTCGGTATGCAGAACTGAAAGATCAGATGTCAAAAGGGCAATAAAAAATCAGGGACAGTTTTCCATGGTCTGATGGATCTTCTGATATTCGGTTGCGATCATCTCCTTCAGACCATCAAGACTGTGCAGGATCTCCAGAGTATCATTGCCCTCATTTTTCAGTAACTGTTCCTGTTTTGACAGGTTATCACGGAGAAACTGGAGAATATTATTCTTTTTTATTGCATCCCTGCATGCCGCAGCCTTTTCCGGGGGCAGACCGGAGGATATGGCTTTTTTATACCGCTCCTCACTCTCATCAAGGACTTGTTTGATATCATCGATTGCTTTGAGAAGCATGGTCTGCTCAAGTGGTTTCATGACAAACCCTTCGATCATCATGCCATATTTGACAGCTTCCTGAGGAGTCAGAACTTTTCCGGTCAGGATGATCACAGGAATGTCAGCAACATCAGGAGTACTTCGAATCTGCTCAAGGACCTCCCATCCGGATACCGGCTCCATCATAATGTCCAGTAAAATAAGATCCGGCCGGGCCATCCGGATAGCTTCGAGAGCATCCTTTGCATGGGTCTCTATCCTGGTTTCATGCCCCCCACGGCTGAGCAGCTTCTGATAGAGCATGCAAAGTTTTTCATTGTCATCAATGAGCAATATCTGCATATATCCTATATGATATATGGAATAGTCAAGAACAATAAAACTATGCATGAAAGCTCAGGCACTATTCAGCAAATTATTCAGAAAAATATTCAGAAATTTAGCGAAATATATTTCTTATTACCTGCCGAAATAAAGCATAATGGCATAATATGATAAGACCGAAACAAGAGAGAGAGAGAGAGAGAAAACACTATCATATCGTCCATTCTCATATCAGAAAGTATACCCTCACATGAAACAAGACTGAATCCATCGAATTATCAATGAATACAAACATTCCTACCCAGGTCTATCAGGACTATCTCACTGCCCTTGTCGGCGGTGATCGGAGCAGATGCTCTCTCATCGTTCAGAATCTCATGTCATCAGGGACCGATGTCAGGGATATATTTCTCAATCTTTTCCAGCGTTCACTCTATGATCTGGGAGAACTCTGGGAACATCACCGGATCTCCGTGGCTGTTGAGCACCTGGCCTCAGCGATTACAGAGCGACTGCTCAGCATGGTGGAGGTTGACACATTTTTCACCCCACATGGAGACCATTCGGTTATTGTTGCCTGTATCGCCGATGAGTTTCACCAAATCGGTGCACGGATGGTATCAGACGTCTTTGAACTTCATGGATGGAACACCCACTTTCTTGGAGCAAACACCCCGGTCAGGGATCTTATCTCTCTGATTAAGAAGAAAAGCCCGGATTTTATCGTCTTATCGGTGAGTGTCTATTTTAATATCCCAAGCCTCCTGTCAGCCCTGACCGAACTTCGTATGTCGTTTCCTTCAATTCCAATACTCGCCGGTGGACAGGCCTTCAGGTGGGGCGGAGTCCAGCTCCTGTCCAGATACGAGAATATCAGATATATTTCTGATATTGATGAGCTTGAACAGGTTATTGAGGCATATGACAGAGAAGACCGGATCGCTTAACGAAGAACGATGGTTTGCAGAAAAGACCCTTGATTATCTCCTGCATAAATCCCAGGTCGTTCTCCTCTTACTCGCCCCTTCCGGAGAAATCATCTATGCGAATACCTATGCCAGGGCACTTCTGAACCGGGACACAGACGGAGTTCATATCAGTGAATTTCTGATCACCGGGTCATGGAACGATTCATTACTTGCTGACTGGACCAGCGGCGATGTCACCCCTATCATGAATATCAGGACTCATGATGATCTTCCCCGGACATTGTATATCACCGTATACCCGACTGATGCCGGATATCTCATCTTCGGACATAGTGACAGTGAAGAGCTGCACCGGTTATCAAAGGAAGTCCTGGGACTGAACAGGGAACTTGGAATCCTGACCAGAGAGTTGCAGGTCAGAAACAGGGAACTGGCCGAATTAAACCGGATGAAAAACCAGTTTCTGGGTATGGCTGCACATGATCTTCGAAGTCCTTTAAGTCTCATTCTCAATTATACTGAATTTCTGATGGAAGATCTTCAGGACAATCTGTCAGATGAGCACCGGGAATTTCTGCAGACCATCATCACATCTGCCCTTGATATGAAACAGGTTATTGCAGATTTCCTCGATGTCAGTATCATCGAATCAGGGCATCTTATGTTAAACCCGGAGCCCATAACGTTTGAAACTCTTATGCAGGAACTGCTTCGAAAAACCGGGCTTTCCGCTGAGCGGCGATCAATTCGGATCACCTGGAAGACGGAGGGAGAGATGCCCACTCTTTATATTGATGCCGGAAAAACCGGGCAGGTCCTGGCAAATCTTGTTCATAATGCCATTGAGTATTCCCCTGATCAGGGAGAGATCGAGATTCTGGGACAACGCACCGATAAAGGGATCGTTTTCATGGTACAGGATCATGGATCCGGAATATCCAAAGAGAAACGGGAGAAGTTGTTCTCTGAATTTTCCGGGACATCAGGAAAGAAAAAGAACGGAGAACGCAGCATAGGGCTTGGACTTGTGATATCAAGGAAGATTGTTGAGGCTCATGGTGGGAGCATGTTTGTTGAAAGTATACCGGATGTCGGGACCAAATTCGGTTTTATCCTCCCAGATTCAGTCATATGGTCTGAAAACAAGGATATCTAGATCCAACAGCCGGACTCAGGGAAGGTATAAATCCATACAAACAGATGATGAAGATACAGGAAAGAAGGAGGGATTATTTGTGAACGAAGAAAAACTCATTATTTCGGCACAGGAGTTAAAACAGCCCTCAGAAGAGTCAACGAAGATATTTTATGATAAAATTGATACCATTGCTGAAGAACTCAACCGGATAATGCTCGGAAGACCTGATATTGACCGGCTGATTGGGCTGAAAAATAGGGAGATGATGGAGAATAACTCCAGAAACTATCTCCGGTTTATGGGAGCTATCTTTCATAGTTATGACCCGATTGTTCTTGTGCAGACATCACTCTGGGCCTTTCGGGCGTATCGTGCTCATGGGTTCTATATTGAATACTGGCCTGCCAACCTGGACACAACCGTTCAGATATTAAAAAAAGAACTCCCGGAAAAGGTCTACAAGGAGATATACCCGTTCTTTGAATGGCTTATTGTGAATATTCCTGCCTTTGTAATCATCACCGATACCATGCTGAAGGAAGAGTCGAAACCATACGAATACATATGAACGGGATTAGAAGAAGTACATAATACCAATTCAATTCACATAATCCGATATCCTCCCTGTGGGACATGCAGAACAAATTTTGCACCAGCCCCTTCCACTCCTTCTTCAGTAATTTCAATCCCGGTAAGCAGCAGAATCTCCCGTATTAAAAACAGACCAAAGCCATGGGTCTTGCTGTAGGAAGGTTCAAATATCCGGGCCTTTGCTTCAACACTCACCCCTGCTCCGTCATCTTCATAGATTATCCTGCACCCGTTCCCGATCTGCTGATAATAAAGATATATGGTGGATACCGTCTTTCCATGCCGAATTGAATTGTCCATAAGGTTTGCAAAGACTTTCGGAAGCATTAGATCTGCAAATATCTCAAGAGAACCCAGGGAGTCCTCTACCTTCAGGGATGAGAAACGAGGATCGTTTTTTCGAATATTCCTGACAATAGACGAGACCGACTGCCAATAGGGTTTTTGTGATCCCATCTGTTCATAATTACGGGTAAACCCGATCTTCGCATTGATAGCATCGATTGATTCGCGAAGATAGCCAACAATTTCATTCCTTTCAGGAGTTTCAGGAATTACCCCTTTCAGGAGATCAATGGAGGCATAGGCGAGGGAGAGATCGTTATTGATGTCATGCCTGGTGACCCGGGTGAGGAGTTGTAATTTCTTATTCGCCCGGATAAGAGCATCTTCAGATATCTTCAGAGCGGTAATATCAGAGACTACAGTCGCTAATTGATCTGGATCTACCATGAAGACTGAAACCGTGTAATATTTCATTTCTGGCCGATATAGGGCGTTAAAACGGACTGTTTCCCCGGATGCTGCCACTGTCCGGTAATATTTGAGATGGGGGGGAGGGGCCGCATATCCATACATATCAGTTCCGGTCTTTCCAATAATGTCTTCAGGAGTCAGTCCCATCATTGCTGCATATCGAAAGTTTACATCAATAAACCGATAGTCTGTGATATCATTCTCATGACGTATGAGTTCACATACCGCAACACCTTCATCCATGTTTTCAAACAATGCCCGGTACTTCTTCTCACTTTTTGAGAGGTTTCGAAACAGCGTCTCAAATGGTCTTCGAAGTCCGGTGACCACTATCGCCTGATAAATCAGGGCAAATGCTACTATCTTTAAGATATGACCAAGGCAATTTGCAGGCCCGTACACACTCACATATGATGTGAATGCAAGCTCTGAACAGATGGTGGCGATGAGGGCCCCGTACAGGAGGAGGAGGACATCACGTGAGAAATATGCCTTCTTTTGAGAAAGAAGAACCATCGCACCCAGGAGAATCAGGCAGATTACATATTCACTCACGATTTTAAACGTCGTAAGCCCGGAGCCTTCGATATAACAGGCAGGAAAATATCCGCTGAATATCAGAGTAACGAGGGATGCGATCACGAGAAGAAAACCCCAGAAGGTAATTCCGACATTCACCCGACGGACGAACAAAAAAGGGGCGATAAGAAAAGTAACCGCCTCAAGATACCTGGCTGCAATCCAGAGCTGGGTCGGTAGGTTGGCATTATATCCGATAAAGATATTCATCCCCTTATATGCGAGGGTATGCAGAAGGTCGATAGAACCGATAAAAAAGAATGCGATGCCGATAAAAATTAAAAATCCATTGTCAATTTTATCCCGGCTGTTCCAGGTGATTACAAAAATTACTCCTGCGATGATGATACTGAAGAACTCTGCAAAGGTATGAAACAGGAGATAACTATACCCGATGGTCAGGGATATTCCGATGATGAAAATCACGAGGATGAGAATAAATCGTATGGATGAAGATTTAGTCAATTTCATGGTGCTTCTTTAAAAAATTACGGATTTTCGATGATGCAATATATCCATTATCGAGTTGATCAATAATTTTGTCAATTTCGTGGATATAGGGCATTATATCCGGTAATTGTTCACTCTCATTGATATCAAGAATTGCAACAATGATAGAGAGGGGATTTCTGATCTGATCGTTTAAAAGGGCAAATTTTTCCAGGTTATCCTCAATCTGCCGGTATGCATCATGAACGACCCGTTTCATCACGATGCTTTCAGAGATATCTCGCAGATTTATGACAACTCCCGTGCAGCCATGATCTGGTTCTTCCAATGGAGAGATCACCCCGTCAATGTAGACTCTGGAACCGGAGGGTTTTCTCATATATAATGGATAATCAATCTCTGAAAGCGGCGTGCTTTTCTGAACATGATAGGGAAGATGAACCGGAAGGTTATCAGAGGACCGGTATAATGTCAGTATTTCAGAGAGAGGGTGGCCGATGAGATCGCAATGAGTTCCAAGGATTGTACAGGCCGCCTGATTCATCAGCCGAATCTCCCCGGTTGAGTTAATGGCGATTATTCCTTCTCCCACCGACTCAAGGACGGTTTTAAGCCACTGGCGGTTTTCATGAACTAATTTTTCAGACTCATGCTTGTATATGGCAACCTCGAGGGCGTTAGTAACATCATGTTCAGAAAAGGGTTTGGTTATAAAACCAGATAGTCTGGTCGATGTTGCCCGTCTGATTGTCCGGATATCCGAATACGCAGTCAGAAAGATGATGGGGATACTCTGGTTCCTATTGATCTGTTCTGCAGCAGTGATGCCATCCATATCTCCGGCTAACCGTATATCCATGAGGATGACATCAGGGTTTTTCTCCCTGGAGATGGAGATTGCCTCTTCCCCGGTCTTTGCCACTCCGGCCAGATCATACCCATGGGCCTCGATGATCTTTATGAGGTCAAGGGCCTCAATTCTGTTATCTTCGACTATGAGAATACGATATGGTGACATCCACAAGCCCTCGGTATCGTAATGGAATCCCTGCCATCATGATCATGAAAGGAGTAAAAAGTATATTGGTGTCACCATAGATAAGTCCATGGATATCAGGTACATATTTAGTAAAACTACTTTATTTTAAGGAAATTTCCTGCGATTATTCAGGGTTTACTGTTTAGAATTTGAATGACTTTTTTTGCTTTATATCGAGTCTTGAACCAAAGAATCATTCAATACTTCATTCAAAGGAAATGGATTATCATAACCACAATTTGTTCTTAATTGACCTAAACGCGTCAAATTGGCTTTTATTATTGGATCTACCATATCACTTTTCATTTTTACATTTTGATGATCTGTTCCCGTTCTACATTATATATAGATATTCTTTCGCTTAAGAATAGTTATCAAATTCAATAGATTCATCATTGAAATTGAGCATGAAAAGCAGTTTTGTCATGGAATATCTATCTGAGGGATGGGGTATACGGATAACCAGTAGGTTAACAGGTGTGAGTTTAGGGACGGTGGCTAGACTTTTAAATCACCACCAAGAAGTAATCCCCTCTGCTCTGAAGATTCACTACCGGATCCCATAATCCCTGCCAGGTGATCCTAAAGGTCCAGAATTATCCCTGGATATAGGACCATTCCAGGCAAAGGGAATTAGGCCCTTTCGGTCACCGACCAGGCTTACCTCTCTCCCCCATCACCCAAAACACTGCTGCCTTCTTCTTTGGCCAGTCACGGATCATCCCTCTCACCTGCCGGGTGAGCACGACATACTCTCTCCCTTCACTCCCGGAGAGTTGCACCCGATTCCCTGACGTTGAGCACATAAGACCAGGAACAATCATCCAATTCAGAACCAGGATCAGATCACCGGTTGGGATGACCTGAATCACCCCGTACCCGTCACGAATAACTGCGACCATATCCTTCTCCCCAGGAATGAGACCCCCCACCTTCTCATTCCTGAACGATGGCTATTCATGATTACCCCAAAGTTTTCTTTTTGTGAATGCAAACAATACTATTATTTATATGAAAACTATTCACGTCCCAATTCTTATAGAAACAGACGAAGATGGTATCTTCATTGTTTCATGCCCCCAATTCAAAGGATGCCATACTTCTGGGAAAACTATCGATGAGGCATTAGCGAGGATAAAAGAAGTAATTGAACTATGCTCTGAAGATACCCCCTTGGATACTCTGAATACCTTTGTAGGATTTCGTGAGGTCGAAATTGTCCAGGGTGCGTAATGCTTCCAATAATTAAAGGAAAAACACTCATTTCATTTCTCGAGTCTCTTAATTTTACCATAATCAGACAACGTGGATCACATGTTCGGATGAAGTCAGAAGATGGAAGATACACTACCATTCCAGTTCATAGTGGTGAGGCTATACCCAAAGGCCTATTACGAAAAATTATTCGGGATGATCTTGAAATGACACTTGAGGAATTCACCCTGGCCTATAATGAATATATGGGAAGGATACAGTAATCCATATCTCCTTTCATTTTTTATTGAATATATTACCACTATTTCCCTCTCTCCCCCCCATCTCCCAAAAAACCGCTGCCTTCTTCTTTGGCCAGTCCCGGATCATCCCTCTCACCTGCTTAACCAGAACAAAATATGATCTCCCATCAGTGCCTGTAATCACCATCATCTTCCCTGAATTATTCACTGATAGCATGGGGACCGAAAGCCCGTTCAGCACCAGAATAACATCTCCAGTGGGGATGATACCAATCACCCCAACCCCATCCCGGATGACCTCTATCATCCCGTCTTCACCCGGATAAAGCCGACCGACTTTTTCATACCGAACAGCCGGTGCATCCCGTTCAGATGTAACGACAAAGGGCATCAGATAACCCCTCTGCCAAGAAGCATCTCCCGTTCATAACAGGTCTGACAGATTCCGGTCTTTGTCTCATAATCCCACCAGGCTATTCCCTGGAGTTTGCAGACATGACACCTGCCATAATCAGTCGTTGTCCGTTGCATCCGGGTTATATTCAGGACTCCGGGTAATGTCCGGACAGATTCAGACTCCTGCATAAGAGTCCGGGAATTACATGCCTTACTGAGCGTACACCCATCCGTGTGATGCCTCAATGATACGTTCGGGGGCTTGCAGATGGAACAGGGCTCTTTCGTATCATCCAAAGATATCGAATGATCGCCATCATGATCAGGAGGATACGTACCGATCTTTGCATTCTTTCCATTCTTTGCATCAGTTTGCACCACTGGATGCAAAGATATATCCGGCATTTGAGATTGCTTTGAATGATTTCGGTGTACATCTGAAGATATATGATCCTGGTTTGCAGCAGATGTGAGATCACGGTGTGAATCCGTGTTTGTACCGATGGCAGAATCGTGGGCTCCGGGTAAGACTGCCGTGCTGCAAACATAACTATTCTGAGTAGCAGACGGAGTATTTTCTTCTAAATCCGTCGAATTGTCATCCGTTAATGTGCAGCAGCTGCTGCAAGGATGGTGCAAAGAATGCAAACTTCCCTGATTGTCCCCTGAATTATCGTCAGAATCATCATCCAGACTATTTGAGATTTCCAAATCAGAAATCCAGCACCCATCTGTCCCAGACCAGGTATCATAGACCAGAGCATCCCAGAGATATGCCTTTGCACGCCTTTTCACATTGAAACCCTCATGTTCTCCTGATATCGTCCGGTCAGTAAATGAGAGAGCAGGACATTTTTCAAGGAGGCCTGAATGGATTACCCCTCTGTTACTATACCCATGCAATGTCCGGTAGATGGTATTGTACGACAATCCGCAAAACCGCTGAAGTTGTGGTATCGTAACCTCTTCACGGTCAAGATTCCGGATTGCGGTAATGAGCTCTGCCTCCTTTCTGGTAAGTTTCGTCGTCTGACCTCCGGACTCACCACAGAGCTTGATATAGAGAGAACGTGCACGGGAGAAATCCTCCATAGTCGCGGTCACACAGGTGACTCCTCCGATCTCCTGCCTTTCACGCTGGAACTGGTTCATTATGGTATGGGTCCGGATAAGGTCTATCAGCATATCCGGGTTTCTTCTGTTCGAGGCAGACGTGAACCGAATCTGTTCAGAATATGGAATGACAACCCAGACCGGTGAGAAGAGAATATCCCACATCTCCCTGCAGACTTTGATCTCCGGATGGAGAGTCGCCTCCGGAAGAGGGAGCTCCCGTGCTGAACGAAGTGTCCGGGATAAAACTTTTAGATCCTGCTGCTCACTGTCATCTATCCAGGTGGTAAGCATCCGGTTCCAGATCTGGTCATCTCCTGCTCCTTCTACCTTTGAAATCCACCATACACACCGTTCCGGAATCACACAAGTCTGACTTTTGCGGTCCTTGTTCACGGTCAGATACCGGAATGGCTTTTGAAAACTACTGGTGACTCCTTTCAAAATCTCCTGCATCTGATCTGAAAGGCCGGTATCGTCAAGGGTGATTACCATACCGGGCAGGAGGGTTTCTGCATAAAAAAGGGCTTTGTCACTGATTCGCTGACCGATCCGATTTATTTCAGGCACCTGGGCCAGCATCACGTCAAATGCATCGGTCTTTCCTTTTCCTGATGTTCCGGTTACCAAAACATGCAGTCCTTTCGATTTCGGGTTTGCAATCGCACGTGATGCAAGAGAGAGGGCCAGACATTCTGCAACTACTTCATCCCCTTCATGATCCAGGGCGAAGGTCTGGAGGGAATACAAGAGGGGATCTTCGGAATTCAGTATCCGGAGTGCTTCCTGCCTTGGATCTAAATCAGAGGCAGATGCAGAAGCAGGATGGAGAGACTCTTTTTCTCTGGCAGGAGAAGGAGAACAGTCAGGAGAGTCGGTCTGTTCCTGAACAACTCCCTCATGACCGGAATCATACCGGTATCCATCCCGTTCCACTTTAGCTTTTGCCCGATTCCGATTGCTCTGTTTTATTCTGGCTTCATAATCCTGTTTTGGACGGGGCCTTCGAATCGTTCCCGAAGTTCTGACCATCGCTGGGTTCCGCCACCACAGGAGTTGTGATGACATCCGGCAAAGATTCCGCCACTTGCAAACTGGATGGCATAGGCTCCATCGGTGTGTGCGGTAGAGAACGGACATGCATCAAAGAGGAATAGCCGTCCGCCGGCAAACGGTTTCTCCCGGTAGGAGAGATGGTGGTCTGAAAGCCATGCTCCTAGATCTGCTACCGATGACCGGGTACTGCCCTTTGGCTCTGTTTTCTTCTCCGGTTGTTCACAGAGAAGCGATGCAAGGCTGGTCAGGAGTGATGGTGAGACGATCTCCAGGGTATCCGGCACATGCAGAAGAGATGACCGGCGGTGACGCCGGCCCGGTCAATCCATGAGATTATGCCGGCATCCAGTTATATTGGTCTCTTAGACCCGGACATTCCGATCCAGATTCCCTTTAATATCACCCCGCACGGGAATGAACCGGTGCAGTTCATTGTGCAATACAAAAACAGGATCAATCTGCATAACTCATCGGTGAGCGTGCCTATCTCTACCGGGACAAGTAAAAAACAGGCTGACCTCTTTGTTTCAAATATTGAGATCACACCAGGGATGGAGCATGTAATCGTCAAGGGGGATGTGACAAATGCAGGTCTTGAGGCTGCAAACGCCGTGGTCGTAACAGTGCAGGATCCGGCTCAGGCTGTCTACCCGTACAAGCAATATGGGGTAGGCCTCTTAAAACCATCAGATTTCGCAAGTTTTCAGGTGACATTCAAACCCTCACCGAATGCAACCACAGAAAACCTCCTCACCTCCTTTAAGGATGCAGACGGGAGGATAATCAGCACAGAGACACCGCTTGATCTTACCGGAATTAATGCCTTTTCAGATTTGGATATGATGGATCCCGCTCTAATTGGGCCAGAGCCATCTGGTCTTCTCCCGGCTGGAACAGAGATAATTGCCGGGGTGGTTGGAGGGATTGTGATTGGTATCGGACTGATGTATGTGTACATGCGACGAAAAAACCGAACCGGCCAGAAAAATACCCTGAACAGAAAAAACCAGGTTCAGAACTCTGAATCTTCGATGACGCTGGAGGACTCAGATAATGGGGGAGATATTGAGGGGGGCTCTGCATATGTCCGGGGAATGGCATATTACAGGCAGGGTGATTTTAAGAAGGCCGCTGAGGAGTTTTTCGCGGTCACTGAAGAGGATCCATCCAATGACAAGGCATGGAATGCATATGGGATCTGCCTTACTAAACTGTCAGAGTTTGCAAGTGCTGAGAGATGTTATGAGAATGCCTTAAAGATTCATCCGGAGAATATGAGTTATCAGAAGAACCGTGATATAAACCGGAAAAAGATGAAATAATCAAGTCTGTAACCCTCATCTTTTTTAATTTCGCATACCTTTTCTGTCGCCCTTTGCTGATGCAATTCCTCCATGGTTTCATATAATCGAGTACCGTATCCTGCCAGAACATTGTAGAACCTATAATCCATTTCATCATGATGGTCAGAAAAGCGGGAAGAATCATTTATCCAATTACAGGGGCTCTCTGTATTACCATCAAAGAAAAGTTTAAATTGCACACATGTGCAATATGAATAACATGTCCAGTGTTCAGAGTTATAAACGGATCCCGATCACACCTAAAACCTGGGAAAAACTCTCAATCCTTAAAAAACCGGGTGAAACCTTTGATCATCTCATTACTGATTTAATTGAAGAACGAGAAAAACTGGATATCATAAGACATGTTACAAAAGTGTCAGAACAGGGAGAATTTCTTTCATTGGATGAGGCCGAGGAAGCCTGGAAAGAATGAAAGTTGAGGTTGAAATAAAAGCGTGTAATTTTGTGAAAGAATTACCCATTAAAGGTCGTCGTATTATTCTTAAACAATTACGCAGGCTGGAAGAACCATTTCTAGTATCAGAAATTGAAAAAATTGGTCATGATGTATACCGTCTGCATATTGGTCGAACCTATACTGTATTCTTTATGATCTATCCGGAAGGTGATCTTGTCAGAGTGACAGATATATTGCCCATCAAAACAGCACATAAACGATACAACCGGTTTGCATAAAGAATACTCATGTTTTTAAGAAACAAGAGAAGGTTCTATCGCCCATCAGGTAAAATAGCACTGTATTCAACAGAGACAATCCCTCATAGATTACCCAGTTCTCAGAGTAACTCCTGACTTGACATGGCAGATAGCCGGTCAGGTTGATATTTCTGGTACAAACATTCACTCAGCACGGAAGCAGTCTCCTTATGAATTCCTTTAGTCAAATCCTTTATGATAGTCACTTTCGCCCCTCGTGCCAGCCATCCTTCCATTGCAAACCTGTTGCAGAAATCAGAAGCCACTCCAAAGAGCGTTACCTCGATATTGGCCAGATCATGCTCCGGTGCGATGGAATGAAGAAAGGAATCACGGGGGATTACCTGCCCTGGATGACGGGGATCATCAACAAAATGAAATAACGATTCATATGCAATCTTCCGGTCAGGATTTGTGAAGGATATTGCCTGCCCTTTCCGCTCACCCCACATGGTAAACTGGTTCTTCATCAGATACCAGGTATCAGGCAGACCGGAGACATCAAGAGATAATTCCCAATCGTCGGTCTGGTATTCACAGTGAATAGGAAATTCTTTCGCTTCCTCGCTTTCTTCATACTCTTCGGAAAAGTGAGTATCCAGAATGACAAAGGTATAGTCAAATGCTGATTTAGGAATTTTTTCCAGGAATTCCTGTGCAGGTCCGAGGATGTCTTCTGCTCCGCTCACATAGAGGTTTCCGTTTTTTATCGTAAACCCCTTCTGCATATCACCGATCTGCAATATCCGGACAGGTTTTTTGATACTCATGGTTTCACAAATCAGGAAAATACTTCGTTCGGGTTTTCTATTGAAGGAAATGGTTTTGTTGTATTCGTATATACAAGCCCCGGAATATCATGCAGGATATCTGTCCGGTATACCCGAGGACCATACTGATACCCGGTCATATTATACCACCATTCAGGATATCCTGAAAGAGTCTCATTTTTAGAGACCGGATCCCATACCATACCGTTTGAGAACCTCACGATCAATTCGCCGGAGAGAGGTCGAGATCCGGAGCGATCCGATTATATATGCTCCATATCCGCCCCAATGTATGATAGGGATGAGTACATTCTCCGGCAGAATATGCCTTGCTGAAATGAAACGGACCATCGTTTGGAATCCACCAGACTTCCGGTTAAGCACCTCTTTTTCTGATGGCTTTTAAAGACTGCCGTGGATTTTGACAAAGCACCAAAAAATTAATTTCTAAAACTATGAATCGGTGCCGGAATCCGTCCACCCCGGTTGATAAACTTGCTGCAATCGAAGGTATTCACCTGCTGGACCGGAGCATGACCTAAAAGACCACCAAACTCCACCATGTCACCAACATCCTTGCCGATAACCGGAATGAGCCGCACTGCAGTCGTTTTCTGATTGATCATCCCGATGGCCGCTTCATCTGCAATAATCCCTGATATGGTAGATGCAGGAGTGCTTCCCGGAATTGCTATCATATCTAGACCGACTGAACAGACACAGGTCATTGCCTCAAGTTTCTCAATAGTGAGAGATCCACGTATCACGGCATCTATCATTCCCTGGTCCTCGCTCACCGGAATAAACGCACCGCTGAGCCCACCGACAAAGGAACTTGCCATCACCCCGCCTTTCTTCACCTGGTCATTGAGCAGGGCAAGAGCAGCGGTTGTTCCCGGTGCACCAACCGATTCAAGTCCCATCTCTTCAAGGATCTCTGCAACACTGTCCCCCACCGATGGGGTCGGGGCAAGTGACAGGTCGACAATGCCAAACGGTACCCCAAGACGCTCTGATGCAACCTGAGCTACAAGTTGTCCGACCCGGGTTACCTTAAATGCTGTTTTCTTGACCGTCTCACATAGGACTTCGAAATCTTTTCCCCTGACACTCTCAAGAGCATGCTTGACAACCCCCGGGCCACTGACTCCCACATGAATGACGGCATCAGCCTCTGATATGCCATGAAATGCCCCGGCCATGAAGGGATTGTCATCAGGAGCATTGCAGAAGACAACCAGTTTTGCACATCCCAGGGAGTTTTGTTCCTGTGTTGCCTCTGCGGTCTCTTTAATAATCTGTCCCATGAGCCGGACAGCATCCATGTTGATCCCGGTCTTTGTTGAACCAATATTCACCGAACTGCAGACCCGTTCAGTTGCCGAGAGGGCATGGGGAATGGACCTGATAAGAAGTTCGTCCGTCCAGGTCATTCCCTTTGATACGATGGCCGAATACCCCCCGATGAAATTGACACCCATATCTGCTGCTGCTTTATCGAGTGTTTGTGCAATAGACACGAAATCCTCTGGAGATTGACAGGCAGATCCGGCGATGAGTGCAATGGGGGTTACTGATATTCTTTTATTGACGATGGGAATCCCGTATTCAAGTTCTATCTCTCTCCCGGTGGAGACCAGGTTTCTGGCAAGGCGGGTAATTTTTGCATATATCTTCTGGTTTAAGGCATCGAGGGAAGCGTCACAGCAGTCAAGAAGGCTGATGCCAAGGGTTATCGTCCGGACATCAAGCTTCTCCTGCTCGATCATATTGTTTGTCTCATTTACCTCAAGGATATTTATCATGGAATTTCCTGTTAAATTCGATGCATCTTTGTAAAAATATCTTCACGCTGGCACTTGATCTTCACCCCGATCTCGTCACCGAGTGTATCGAGATCAGTTACCATATCTGAGAAGGGTTTGGAAGAGCGTTCGGTGTCGACGATCATCATCATGTTAAAGTATCCCTGGACAATCGTCTGAGAGATATCCTCGACGTTAATCTGGTTATTTGCCAGATAGGTGCATACTTTTGCGATAATTCCGACTGTATCCTTTCCGACCACCGTGATAATTGTTTTACTCATAATCCAATCAGACTTATACATTTGGTTTTCATAGGGGATAATTTTAGCATCATGTGTAAAAAATCACATGTTATTTGGATCTAATCATCATCAGATAATTTTCTGAAATTTTCATTTCCACCAGATATAAAAAAATATGGGCACGTATTAAATTTTCCTTGGAAAAATTGTTATATCATAGGGGCACTATGTAAAAGGAGAGAGGATAGAACATTTTTATGATCATGGGTGGCAGGCAATTAGCAAACAACACCAGACGGAGGAATGGATGACTGACATAATTATCCAAATACCTGATGATACCATCATGGCACTGAAATGTTTACCGCAGGATATTGGAAGTGAGATCAGGATGTTGGCAGCAGTGAAACTCTACGAAATGGGGAGGTTATCGTCTGGATCCGCGGCCAGGATGGTCGGAATTTCCCGGGTTCTATTTCTGAGCAGACTCAAAGAGTATAATGTACCAGCCCTGTCCTTATCAAAAGAGGAATTTATTCGTGAAACTCATATCCTCGGAATTAATAATTTGTAATACAACCCCTCTTCTTTATCTGTACCAATTGGATCTGCTTTCCATTCTCCATGACATTTGTGACCGAATTATTGTTCCCCAGGCAGTTGTGGAAGAACTCCGGGTAGGAGGTAAACAGGGAATTGAGGTCCCTAATGTTCTATTATTCGATTGGATTGAGATTAGGTCCCCCCTTTCAAACTCAGCACGTCCACTCATTCAGGATCTTGGTGATGGGGAAACAGAAGTATTACTTCTTGCTCTTGAAAACCCAGGTTCTCTAGTAATTTTAGATGATAATCATGCCAGAACATATGCTCAATTGAATAAAATTCCAGTTATCGGGACTTGTGGAATATTACTAAAAGCAAAATCTGAAGGATATATTAATCAATTAACCCCCATTCTGGATATATTGGAAAGAAAAGGATTTTATATATCCAAAGAATTCAAACAACTTGTTATTCGACTTGCTCATGAATAACCAAGGTATTTTTATCAATTTTTCATTGCCCAATTTATTCTCATAATCCCATGTGAGAACTGCTTAAAAAGGGTAATATCCCCGGCATACATATCCGGATTATTCACTAACGATCTTCAGTTCATCAGGAAAAGCCTTGATATCCCGGTAATAGGCTACAGGGATCCACACAGGCCCGTCAGATCTCTCTATTACCTTATAGAAAACATAAAAGCTATTTGACTGGTCCTGGGCATCATTCATCACATATTGTTCACCAATACCCAACGCTCCATAGGGATTATTAATAATATTCCATAGTTCTTCTGATGGAGCATCAGGACGCGTCATTGCATAGGCATTCATTGCTATCCAGGCAGCATCATAACTGGATATCTCATTCCATCCTGCATTTCCTTTTATTGCCCGTGAAAGATATTCAACGGCAACATGTCTCATCGGAATGAAGATCTGATCTGCAGCACTGTCAAAGTTGACACAGGTCAGATTTGTCTGTATGGCCACAGATACCGCATCTTCTGACTCTAATAAATCCCTGCTTTGCGACACACCGTCACCACTATACCATGTAACAGACGTGAGTGGCCCTTCTTTTACTGCTTCAAGCATTGAGATGATCTCATCAGTGCCAATCACTACCACCGCAGTACCCTCATACCCGGCAGTTTCAACTGCTGTAGCGGCCTCATCCAGAACAGAGGTAAAATCAGTCTCATTTTTTGCATAGCTGAAACTATCTATACTTCCGGTAACGGTTTCAGAGAGAGCATGTGAAAAGTCCTGGCCATATATGTCATCGCGATACAGAACCACCAGGTGCTTTTTCCCCTGTTCCTCCATGAGTCTGACCATGGCTTTTACCAGATGAGAATCATCCGGACTCAAACGAAAGATGAAATCATCTGAATCTGAGAGGGAGATGGCAGTGCTCCGGGTTCCAAGAAGTATAATGTTATTTTCTCGTGCATATTCCTGAACCGCGGATAATTCATCACTAGTTCCACCAAATATAATGAGATTTACTCCGTTTTCGTGCAAGGCCCTCACCTGCTCAAGTGCGACCGCCGCATCACTTTCTGAATCACGAATATCACTTGAAAAACGAATGTTCAGACCAAGTGCCTTTGAATAGTAGGTATTTGCCTGTTCAATAGCAAGTTCAATCGCTTTTTTTGCACCGGTACCTATCTCTGCATTGACTCCGGTAATAGGCAAAACAGCACCTATGACGATATCACCAGGTTCATGGGTCAGTTTACCATCTGCATCGGTGATGAACATTCCCGAAGTCTTGCTCCTGATAAACATCCCGTCAAGATTCCAGTATATGTCACCATTACTACCCTTCGTTGCGGTAAATCGGGCGTATTTGGCTGAGTTGAGATCGCCATATTCATTCAACATAGTCAACTGATTGAAAAGATTTCCACCTCTTTCAAATAATGCCCGGAGATTGGACTTATAAGTATCAAAGTCTGCATGGGGATCAAGACGATATGTCTCGGCTATGAACCATAATGCATCCCATATCGGCAGGGCATCAGGAGATGGAGCATGTCCCAGTTCACCACTCATAAGTCCTGTTGCCAGCATCAAGGGAACAAGAGTGAGTGTTTCTTCACATGCAAATGCAACCCCCTCAAGTCTTGTTTTTGCGGCGAATTCTGCAGCATCATTATTATTCAGGATACCTGCCTCACGGATGATACTATCTCCTGAAAACCACTTGTAATCACTTATCGGGCTCTCAATACCGGCAGTTGTAAAGATTCCGATAGCATGGGACTCGGTTCCGATCAGAAGAATTGCCCCGGTGTCTTTCGGTAAACCTGCTGCAGCTTCTTCTATCTCCTGGACCAGAGTATCATGGACTGATAGTTTTGGATCATACGGTATCGAACCCACTATCCTGAATCCATAGGCAGGATCTGAGCCTTTTTCAATTATGCCGGCATTCAGTCCTGAACCATATTCATCGTCCATGTATACGGTCAGAACCTCAGTGATGTTCTGTCGCTTCATAAGAAGGGCCAGAGCTTCAGCCTGATTTTTATCATCTGGAACCATCCGGAAGAGGTTGTCATCAAGGGAGAGGGAAACCGCCGTACTGGACGGGGCAATAAGCAGCATATCATTCTCATTGGCATAGGGAACCATTGCAGCTGCTTCTTCACTGGTTGAAGGACCAATAACCACCATAACCCCTTTTTCATGAAGCTTTTTCAGGGCATTTAGGGCTTTCTCCGGATCGCTGCTGCTATCTTCAATCAGAAGTTCAACGTGAAGATTATCTGATTTAAGATAATCATTCAGGATATCAACTGACAAGTTCAGAGATACTTTCGGAGATATAACCACGAGTGTCTCCTGGGTTTTTATACCGGAAACGACAATTGATGGTTTATGCCATACAGGCGGTGAGAGATTTATGAAAAACAGTACTATCATCCTTATTCTCATTCTTACAACTCTTCTGCTCATACTTCCCGTTTCAGTCGCTTCACAGGGGTATGGAAACCGATTCCAGGGAAATCAGAATAGTGTCCTTCCGGAACCAGAGGACCTGAATCTCTCTGATACTGAAAGATCAGATCTCCTCTTCATGCGGGAAGAAGAACAAATGGCCCATGATCTCTACATGGTGTGGTATGAGATGTATGCAATTCCGATCTTCCGGAATATTGGAGAGGCCGAAACAATCCATGCCAGTGAAGTGCAACTCCTCCTTGACAGATATCAGGTTCCTTCTGACATGATCGGAAATTATTCATCAGGATATAATAATCCGGACATTCAGGCTCTGGCAGATGCCCTGGCAGAGCAGGGAGCACAATCTCTGACTGATGCTCTCAAAGCAGGGGTAGCAATTGAAGAGACAGATATCGCAGATCTTGATAAGGCAATCGCCAATACTACCAGACCGGATATCATCCAGGTATATACCAATCTCCGGAACGGGTCGGAGAATCACCTGAGTGCATTTACCCGTCAACTCTCTTAAATTTCTTTTTCCAGTAATTACACAGGTGCGATGAAGGAAGACCTGTGAACCAAGTGAAAGATGAAAGATATGAAACTTGGCAAAAAAGAGAGAGGTGTGGTTTTAAGATATCACTCCTCATCCAGTTCTTCAGGCTCTTCTCCGTGATCACAGAAATTATCCTCATCTAAATCACTCCAGAGCGGACAGCCTGGACAACTGCAATGAAACCCTTTCGGACAGGTCCCTGCAAGGGCATCGGCTTTTTCCCGTGTATCTTCATCTATCAGCGTCAGGTTTCCTGCATTGTCGGTAATTACCTTCTTCTCTTCGGTTTGTGCTGCAAGGAGGGGGTCCTGGCATCCGTCCCTTCCGGATGCGGAGGCAGACAGAACAAACCCGCTTATCATGCTCATTAGGCACAACATCTGAAAAATTGTTAATATGTGTTTCGTATTCATTGTACACTCCTTATGAGATCAAATTACGAGCCATTCTCCGGATAAATCCTCTAAACTGATATATATGGACCATCACCAGTACGGTCATGAGTAATCCTGACCAGTCATGAAGATCCGTAATCAGAGCAACAGGAACCTGTCGGTACGTCAGACCCAGAGCAGGTATCAGACCTGGCCATTTGAGAATGCCGGTCACTACACAGATGACGGTTACAATGAGGAGGAGAAGACTGGTGATTCTGATGAAAGTTTTTCTACCCATAATTCCTTACTCCAGTTGTTTTTATACGAGGTTTGCACAGCATGAGCCATGTCTCTTGAATCACTGATAAACAGCCGATTCTGAAGTTTATGAAATAATGGATTATTGAACATATAAAAAAAGCACTATCATTCAGGTTCACCCTTACAACCATCCGGATCAGAGGGGGAGGTGAGAGCCTGACTTGTCCACAGAATCCCTTATCCCCTCTCAATGAAAATCTGATGAGTACATCAGCAGTCTGTCTGATTTTGAGTAATATATGCTCTATTGCGGTATCACCATGACGCTCATAGATATTGAGACTATACAAGGACTATCCAGAGACCAGGTAGAAGAGCGGATCAAGACATTCGGATATAACGAACTTCCAAAACATAAGAAAGACGGTATTTTTGAGGTCATACTTGAGGTTGCCAGAGAACCGATGTTCCTCCTCCTGGTAACGAGTGGTCTTATCTACTTTTTCCTTGGTGATATCACCGAAGCTGTCATGCTTATGAGTTTTGTGCTGGTCATCATCGGTATTACGGTATACCAGGAACGAAAGACTGAACGGGCACTCGAAGCCCTCCGGAATCTCTCAAGTCCACGGGCTCTCGTAATCAGGGACGGCCAGCAGAGGCGGATTGCAGGACGGGAGGTTGTCCCGGGTGATATCCTCATCCTTTCAGAAGGAGACCGGGTTCCTGCTGACGGGATTCTCCTCTCATTAAATAATCTCACGGTTGATGAATCACTCCTTACCGGTGAATCAGTCCCGGTACGAAAGATCCCCTGGACTGATGGGTTCAAAGAGCAGACTCCGGGCGGAGATGATCAGCCATTCGTATATTCTGGAACCCTAATCGTTCAGGGGCAGGCTCTTGCAGAAGTCAGAACAACCGGGTCAGGAACAGAGATGGGGAAGATCGGGAACGTCCTTCAGGAAGTGTCGCGGGATGATACGAGGCTGAAACAGGAGATAACCTCGATGGTGAAGATCATCGCAACATTCGGTCTTCTCCTGTGCCTTATCATCGTTATCATCTATGGAATCGGCCGGGGAGACTGGATATCAGGACTTCTTGCAGGAATTACTCTTGCGATGGCGATCCTTCCGGAAGAGTTTCCAGTTGTTTTAACGGTTTTTCTTGCACTTGGTGCATGGAGAATTTCACAAAAACAGGTACTGACCCGTCAGGTATCTGCAATTGAGACTCTGGGTGCTGCATCAGTTCTCTGTGTAGACAAGACCGGGACGCTTACGCTTAATAAAATGACCGTACAGTCATTTTTCGCAGATGATGAATTCTGCGAACATGACGGTGCCGGTGAAAATTCGGTCCATGATTCCTGTCATGAACTCTCTGAATACGCCATTCTTGCCTGTAAGAAGGATCCGTTTGATCCCATGGAAAAGGCACTTATACAACTATCAGAGGGAGATTTTGGAAGAACAGAGCATATACATAAAGACTGGAGACTCATCACCGAATATCCTCTCTCATCTGACCTCCTGGCGATGTCTAATGTCTGGCAATCTCCTGATGGAGAAGAATTTATCATAGCCGCCAAGGGAGCTCCTGAAGCGATTGCTGATCTGTGCCATTTTTCGGAGCAGGAACAGAAAAAACTTGCAGAGCAGATAGATGTGATGGCATCAAAGGGCCTTCGGATTCTTGGTGTTGCAAAATCGTCATTTTCACTCTCCGAACTCCCACGTATCCAGCATGACTTCGTTTTTACGTTCCTTGGCCTTATCGGGTTTGCTGATCCGGTCAGACCAGGGATCGCTGAAGCGGTGAGCGAGTGTTATGCTGCCGGTATCAGAATCATTATGATAACCGGTGATTACCCCCGTACAGCCAGTAATATTGCAGATCAGATCGGGATTTTGCATACCGATAACACGGTTACCGGGACTGACCTAACCAAGTGCTCGGATGATGACCTCAAAGAACGGCTTAAAACAGCTACTGTTTTTGCACGGGCCGTTCCTGAACAGAAACTCCGGATTGTCAGAGCCCTCAAGGCGAATAATGAGGTTGTTGCCATGACCGGCGACGGGGTGAATGATGCACCGGCTCTGAAATCTGCAGATATCGGTATTGCAATGGGAGGGAGAGGTACTGATGTTGCCCGTGAAGCATCTTCGCTCGTGCTCCTTGACGATAATTTCACCTCTATCGTCTCTGCGGTCAGGCTTGGACGGAGAATATATGATAACCTCAAAAAGGCAATGGCCTATATCTTCTCTATCCACATTCCAATCGCGGGAATGTCACTCATTCCGGTCATTTTTGACATGCCACTCATTCTCATGCCGATGCATATCGTCTTCCTTGAACTCATCATAGACCCAACCTGTTCTATCGTCTTTGAGGCAGAAAAAGAAGAGCAGGACATTATGAACCGGCCTCCCAGATCTGCGGATGAACGACTCTTCACACCAAAGACCCTCTTTCTCAGCCTGATGCAGGGGTTTGTCGTCCTCGGTGTTGTGATGCTTGTGTATCTTTATTCCCTGATGAGCGGGTTTTTAGAAACAGAGGTGCGTACCATGACTTTTATCACCATTGTGCTCGCAAACCTGCTTCTCATCCTGACCAACCGATCCTGGTCAGAGACGATAATCTCTACGATTCGGACACCGAATACGGCTATGAGATGGGTATTTGCTGGAACAATCTGCAGCCTTGTCCTGATCCTTGCAATACCGGCACTTCGGGATCTCTTCAGGTTTTCTCTGATACCGGTCGAAGAACTTGTCACCTGTGTCCTCGCTGCCAGTGTAAGTGTGCTCTGGTTTGAGGCCTGGAAAATCTGGAACGTGCGAAAAGATCAGATACCTCATATTTTTTCAGGGATATAAAAAAAGAAAAATTAGGAACGGTGGCCGTTCCCATGCCCGTGGGATCCTGACCGTCCACCATTACCGGATCTCATCCCAGCCTGATGATGCATACCGGTTCCATCAAGAGGCCTGACTCCGTTGTTCGGACAGTTCTCCTGGATACAGGTTCCATTCCCTGACCCAGGACCATAACCGGCCTGAAACTGACCATTCTGATGAGAGAGGCCATGATGATACCCGTTCCCATCCTTCGGTCCGGTCATTCCTACACCAGATACCGGGAGAGTTACCAGGAGAATGACCAGAACCGCAAGAAGTCCGATACCTACAAGACCCATTGCTCTTCGGTTCATGTGACTCACCTTTTCAGATTTTTCCCGTACTGCATTCCGGTTCCATCACGGGGCGGGGTCTGATTGTTTGGGCAGTCTGCCTGTGGGCAATCCGGATTCGGACAAAACCCGGTCCCTGCTGAACCATCGCCATTCTGCAGCATCATACCATTCCCATTTCCACCTTGTCCGGCTGCTGATACCGGGAAAGTGGCTCCTAAAGCGATAAGGCCCAGGATAAGGATTACGACTATTGCTTTCATATCTTCTCCTGACCGCCTGAGCGGTGCATACATCCTCATGGGCTTTGCCCGGATTTATAGGGATAAAATGGGAGAAGTTCATACCATGAACCTGATGGTTATACAGGGTAGAACTTGATAACCATGGCCGGCCTATGAATGAGTGGGATGAATATATGAATCCGGAAAGACCAGATGACCGGACAATCCTTACCAGTTCTGATCCTGAATTTATATCAGAATTATCCGAATATCTTGATGTTCTCGCAAGCCCCATACGTCTTCAGATTCTTTCATTTATCGGAACAAAACCCAGGACTGTCAGGCAGATCTCACATGAGATTGCAACCAGCTATGAAAATACCAAAAAACATCTGACAAAACTGCTCTCGCTCGGCATCATCCGAAAAGAGATAGGAGTCTCTGATGAACCGGTAAACATGGGTCAGCCGGTTTTTTATTATAAGCTTGTCCCGGATGGTCTGAACCATGCAGCATACAATCTCACACTTTTCAGCCAGGTTGCCGGAACCAGTAACCCGGACCTTTCTAAGCAGGTAATAGCGGCGCAAACCGGCCTGCATACCATTCTCCCTGCCGGACCGGGTTTTGTCATCATGAATGGTTCAGAGCAGGGAAGAATGATTGAACTGACAGAACCAGTATACCGGGTCGGAAGAATTGAAGAGGGATGGGACGGAATTTCTCCTGAACCGGCTCTTCTTCTGAATGATGAGTACCGATCGGTCAGCCGGGTATCACGCCCCCATGCATGGGTAAAAAAGCAAGCAGGGTTCTGGACATTAGCAGATGGGAACAGCAAAGGGGGAACCTATATAAATGGAAGACCAATCGGTCATGAACCGGTGGTTTTGCAGGACGGGGACAGAATCGAACTCTCACCCGGAACCCTTGGCATAACCTTTACCTTTCATTCAGGAAATACCAATCCGAATCATACCCCATGAAAACTACCATCTTCCCCGGCCCGGATCTCTCTCTCCGAAAGAAATCACTTTACATGTGGGGAGTTCTGGCTATCCATCTTCTTCTTGCATTCCAGTACCTTCTTGTGGAGTTTCTGTTTCTATCGGCCCCGATTCGGCACGGACACGGAGGAGGACAGGGATTGGGGAATGCGATAAACCTCTCCCTTCCTTCCTTCTCCATCCTGTTCATGCTTTTGATACTGTGCCATATCATCTCTCTTGTAGGGGCTCGTCATTCAATTCGATTCATTATTGTATCTGGATTTGGTCTGGTTATTACAGCCACCCTGACGTTAGGACTTCTGCTTTTTTCCCGCCAGTCCATGAACCTTCTTGAGATGGTCTATTCTCATGCAATACTCGTCATCATTTCACTCATCTGCTCTCTTCTTATTGGAATATGTATGGTGATCAGTCAGGTGTGGAAAGGTCATGGGAATGAAAATATACCTCAGGGCAGAGATATATCGTCCTTTCCCCTGCCGATGAACCGATACAGAAATGTCAGACCCATTGGAGAGGGTGGCGTTGGCACAATCTGGTATGCAGAGCGGACAGGTGATGGAACGCCGGTCGTCGTGAAAGTCCCACGAACGGATGATGAAATGACCGGTCTTTCATTTATGCAGGAGATCAGTATCTGGAGAGATCTGGAACACCCCCATATTGCCACACTTCTTTCTGCAAATATCCTCCCTGTTCCGTATATTGAGATTGAGTATCTCCCCCGATCGGTTGCAGATCTGAAAACCCCACACCCAATACCACAGGCGTTGCAGACCATTCAGGGTCTTGTATCCGCTCTTGTATACGCTCATGGCCGGGGAGTTACCCATTGTGATATTAAACCCACGAATATCCTTCTGACTCACGAAGGGATGGTAAAACTCACCGATTGGGGGCTTGCCCGGTCAGGGAGGGACCGGTGGTCAGTATCGGGGTTTTCTCCCACGTATGCAGCACCAGAGCAGCGTCAGACCTATCCAGAATGCACCGCTTCAACAGATATCTGGCAGGTTGGAATGGTCTTTGCCGAACTCCTCACTGGCAGACCGGAGATCCCGTCCGGAACAGAACCTGTCTTTCAGACCGGTGAAGGAGAGAAACTTCTATCAATTATTCTGAAATGTCTGGTTTCAGACCCAGCCGGACGATATCAGTCAATCCGGGAACTTTCAGTTGATCTTGAGAGGATTGCCTCTAAAAGAAGGAATAATTCTGGTTATTAAATCAGAAATATTACAAATATTCGATTGTAAAAGATGTTCTCCGGTGTCAGGTTCACCATGTAGTATAATGCATACCCTTGGAAATTCCAGTTTCAATCTTTTTCCAGGGGCTCAGTACCATCATGAGAATGTTCCACGGTTATTTTTGGACAAATCCACACCTTATTGATGAGAACGATCCAACCGGCCTCTATACCTGGGATGTGAGGAATCCTGGTACCGGTCAATTGCATGAATGTCTGGACCGTGCGATACGATGGATCGATGACAGGATTGTCTGACTGGAGATTGCAATCGATATAACCAAACGAGAGATGAAGATAGTGGAATTATGAGACAGCATCAGGAGCCTGAAAACCAGAAATTGACAGGCTATCTACCAATCATGATAAAGTTGTAAATTTGGGTTGAAATTCTAAAAATTAGCCTCTTTTCTTTGAAAATGTCTGAATATGTAATTCTATAATAATCAGATCCTCATTTTTATAAATCATATAAGCATATAGTATATTTCACCTGAGAGAGACCATGAAGACCATTTCTGCCATGACCGACTGGTTTGACAATGCCACCATCGGACGAAAAATTACCCTCATCTGCCTGATCCTGGTTATTATCCCAACCCTTGTCCTGGGATATGTCGCCTATACCAGTGCAGAATCCGCAATTCACGAAAGCATAAAGATCAACCTGGAAACTCAAAGTCAGGATATGGAGGAGGCGACAAAAACCGCCTACGAACTTACCCAGGTCAAAGTGAAGAGTGATCTGAATGTTCTGCATGAGTATTTTTACGCGAAGGGGAAACCAGAGATCATCAATGGGAACCTGATGCTGGGCTCGTCCTACAAGGTTAATGACAACTTTGAGATCGTTGATAATGTCCAGAATCTGCTCGGCGGAGCGGCAACCATATTCCAGAAGAAAGGTGATCAGGCGATTCGTATCTCCACCAATGTCATCGGTGAGGATGGAAAACGTGCCATCGGAACCCCGGTATCACCGGCAGTCTATGATGCCGTCATCAATAAAGGACAGACCTATTATGGCACGGCAACGGTTGTCGGAAAGAAGTATATCACCGCCTATGAACCGATAAAGAATGCTGCAGGAGAGATCATCGGTATCCTCTTTGTCGGTGTTGAGGAGGGTTCCACCATCGGTATCCTGCAGGATCAGATCAAGAATAAAAAGATAGGTGAAAACGGGTACGTATTTGTCCTTGACAGTACCGGCCAGGCTCTTATTCACCCGACCAGAGAAGGGAAGAATGATTCAGATCTTCCATTCATAAAAGAGATTATAACCAAAAAGAAAGGATATCTGGAATATTCCTGGGATGGAAGAGATAAAATTGCAGTATTCAGTTATTTTGAGCCATTTGACTGGATCATCGTCGCAAATGCCGACTATCATGACTTCACCGGTCCCATTGATGCTATCCGCAATACTATCTTCCTGGTTGTAATTCTGGGAATCATCGGTGGTTTTATCGTTACCACCCTCTTTGGAAGATCCATATCAACACGGATGGATGAACTGGTCACGTTGGCAAGACAGGTCCGTGACGGTAAGCTCGTCGCTCAGACAGACCGGGTGTATTCTCAGGATGAGATCGGTATCCTCTCGCAGGCTTTTTCAGATGTTGTCCATACATTCCTCCAGTTCAGGGATGAGATCCGGACTTTGAGCACGGCTGCAGCATCTGGAAATCTGAAAACCAGAGGAGATAGTAGGAAATTCCAGGGCGATTATGCCCTCATCATCGACGGAATCAATGAGACCGTGGATGCGATGGCTGTTCCCCTCAATGAAGCCATGATTCTTTCCAAACGGTACGCATCCGGTGACTTTACGGCACGGATGAACCCCGAACTCCAGCTGAAAGGGGAGTTTGTGACATTCAGGGATGCCCTTGATACCATAGGTATTGATGTGTCCAAGGCTCTTGCAGCGGTTCAGGTCCAGCTGCAGGAACTGACAGCGGAGATGATCGAGGTCAGTACCCGGGTTGATGAGGTCAATGTTGAGACGAACACCGCTCATAAGAGTATTGAGGATGTGTCAGAAGGAGTGGGACAGGTTGCATCCATCGCCACTGCAGTAAATAATCTGGCAGATAAGAGCGGCATGGCAACGCAACAGATCCTGACCGCCATGCAGGACCTTGCAACTACCGTCTCTTCAGTTGCAGCAAAGATGGAGCATGTGTCGGTGCTGACCAACATGGCTGCAGAACTCTCAGAGAAGGGAAAAGATGCAGCGGGTCTGGCTGAGAAGGGGATGCACGGGATCATGGAGTCATCTTCAGAGATAGAGGAGATGAACCAGCAGATCAGTGGTCAGATGCAGGAGATCAACAGAATTGTCGATATCATCAGTTCCATTGCAGAAGAGACGAACCTGCTTGCCCTCAATGCGGCAATCGAGGCTGCTCGGGCTGGAGAAGCAGGACTTGGCTTTGCTGTCGTTGCCGCAGAGGTCAAGGAACTTGCAAATGAATCGCAAAAATCTGCAGAAAATATCGCATTAATCATCTCCGACCTTCAGAAGAAATCTGGTGCCATGGCAAAGGCAGTCCAGAACTCGATGGTTGAGGTCAAGAGTGGAAATACTGCCGTTGGTGAAACACTGGCAGTCTTTAATGAGATTGTTGACTCTATCTCTACGATTAACTCGAATATGAGTGAGGTTGCTGCAGCAAGTGAAGAACAGGCAGCATCAGTAGAAGAGGTCACGGCTACGGTGAATGAATTCAGTGATATGGTCCAGCAGACGGCAAAGGAATCTGTCGGTCTTGCAGCAGCAAGTGAGGAGTCATCAGCAGCCGTCGGACAGATCACCCAGATGGTAGCCCAGGTAAATGAATCTATGGAGCAGATCGGCCAGACTACCGACAGAGCTGAAAAAGCAGTGGCCAGGATCAAGGAAGAGATGGCCCGGTTTACCTTTTAATTTTTTATATTCAGATAATTGAGATGTGCGTGAAAATCACGACCCTTTTTTGTCGCCAGGAATGCAAGCATCTGAAAAGAGTGATATCGACATCCGTGTTTATTTTTCACCTGGTGCAGGCCTTCTTGATATCTCCGGACTTTTAAAAATATCCTGAATATCTCTTATGAAGCGGTTTATGTTGTTCCCAAAAGAGCAATACAGGAAGAATTAAATGCTACGAATCTCACCGATACGCATACATATGAGAAATTGGACCCTCTATCTTTGTAATATCACGGACCCTATCACTTCCAATAAGGAGTCTATATCAGAGGAGAATATAAAAATCGCGGTGTCTGATGCAGTAAATCCAAGTTCAATTCTTTTTTGTGAAACCTCTTCAATGTAATACCTCGTCTCTCTCCATTCATCCCCGTCAATCCGTTCAATAGTTCCGGATTGAATATTTTTTAAAAAGACATTCAGGAATTCTTTTGATTGCTGCTCGAGTTCTGCATCCTTGATGGTCACGACGATGAGTAATGGCAGCATGCTGTTCCTTAACCCAGTCAGCAAGTAAAATATCAGAGTGTTTTTGCAGTATTTCAGGGAATTTGTATGTAATAGCCACGGTAACACCTCGGGGTAAACAACACATTTTCTTCCATACATTATAAATACTACGATATGATTACCACAAAAAGACATCAAAACACTTATGTTACAGAAAATAATACGTAACGATAAGTACAGGCCTGAAATGAACAGAACAATTTTACAGGACCATACATCTGCACTTCATGTCCTTGTCGTGGATGATGAAGAAGACGTCAGATTAGCAACCGCTGAGTACCTGGCTGTCTTACATAACATAAAGGCTGACCTTGCCGGATCAGGAGAAGAGGCGCTTTTACTACTTCGTAATACCCGGTATGACGCTATCATCTCAGATTACGAGATGGAGGATATGAGTGGTATTGACCTCCTAAAAACTATCAGGGCACGGGGTGACGATACTCCGTTCATCATATTCACCGGACGGGGACGGGAAGAGGTGGTTATCGCTGCTTTTGAGAACGGAGCAGATGGGTATGTCATGAAAGGGGGCGAGATACGATCGCAGTTTGCTGAACTTGCCCAGAAAGTGACCACCATCGCACAGAAAAAACAAACCGAGAAAGCCCTCAGTGAGATACAAGATCAGTTCGCAGAGATATACATTAACTCACCAATAGCAATCGAGCTCTATGACAAGGATGGCAGACTGCTGGACATCAACCCTGCCTGTTGTGATCTGTTCGGTGTGCACTCATCGGATGACGTCAGGGGATTCTCCCTCTTTGATGATCCGAATGTACCCAAAGAGAGGCTTGAAGCATTAAAGAAAGGGGAGACAATTCGATATCGTTCGGTCTTTGACTTTGATCTGGTGAAAAATTTAAATCTCTATACAACCAGCAAGGCAGGAAAGATAACCATCGAAGTGCAGATTACCCCGATGTATCATGGCGACCACCAGCTGTCAGGATACCTGGTCCATATCGTTGATGTCACTGAAGAAACCCTGGCACAGGATGAGATAAAAAACCAGAAACTATTCCTGGACCGGCTTTTGGAGACCATCCCGATCCCGGTCTTTTATAACGATACAAGAGGGAGGTATATCGGGTGTAATCAGGCATTTGAGCACTATATCGGGTTCACAAAAGAACAGATCGTCGGGAAGACGGTATATGACATTGCCCCACAAGAACTTGCAGATACCTATTATGCAAAAGATAAGGAACTTCTTGATGCCCCAAAGACCCAGACCTATGAGTCACAAGTATGGTATGCTGATGGAACAATGCACAATGTCATCTTCTATAAGGCGACACTCCTTGATCAAAACGGGAACATTCAGGGCTTAATCGGAGTGATCCTTGATATCACCGAGAGAAAGCATGCTGAAGAGGTAGTACGCCAGAAAGAAGAATACATCAGAACTGTTCTTGACAACCTTCCCATAGGTGTTGCGGTTAACTCTGTATCGCCCACGGTTGCATTTTCCTATCATAATGCCAATTTCCTGAAATTTTACCGGATACCTGAGAAAGCACTCAAAGAACCTGATGTTATCTGGGATTACATCTATGAAGATCCTGAATATCGCAAAAACATACGCGAACGGGTGATTTCAGACTGGTCCAGCGGTGATCCAAGCCGGATGCACTGGGACGATATCCCCATCATCAGGGAAGGGGAAGAGACCACCTACATCAGTGCCATGAACATTCCGATTCCCCTGAGCACTCTGATGATATCAACCGTCTGGGATGTGACTGCAAGAAAGAAGGCAGAAGATGAACTCAAACAGGCAAACCGTCTCCTTGAAGGGATGCTCAATGGTATTCCTGACATCATCGGGATACAAAATCCTGATCATACCATCATCCGGTATAACCAGGCTGGATATGATGCCTTGGGGCTCACGCCTGAACAAGTCGCTGGAAAACCCTGCTATTCGTTCATCGGACGAACCAGACCCTGTGAGATCTGTGCAACATCAAAAGCACTGCAGAGTAAAAAACAAGAGATGGTTGAGAAGTATGTTCCTGAACTGAAACGGTACCTGATCTGTCGGAGTAACCCGATCCTTGATGATGATGGAAATGTACAGCTCATCGTTGAACAGCTGACCGACATCACCGACCGGAAACAGATTGAAGAGGCCATCGGCCAGTCAAACCAGAAACTAAGACTCCTTACCGGCCTTACCAGGCATGATATCCTCAATATTCTCACCGCTATTTATTTTTATCATGAACTGGCCCTGGAGAATACGGATCCTGATACCATACATGAGTACATTATCAGGGCACAGGAGGCTGGAAAGCGGATAGAGGCAACCATAGGCTTTACGAGAGAGTATGAAGAGTTCGGGATTGTCAGTTCAGGGTGGCAGGAACTATATTCCATCATCGAATCTGCAAAACGTGAGATCAATGTCGGGGCCATTCGGATCGAGAACCAGATCTCCACTTCGCTTTTAGTATATGCCGACCCCATCATAAGAAAAGTCTTCTCAACCCTTATCGAGAATGCCATCCGCCATGGCAAAAAGATTACCTATATCCGGTTTTCAGTCGCACACAAGGATAATGACCTTATCATTATCTGTGAGGATAACGGAGTGGGTATACCCCTCAACGACAAGGCACACATATTCGGCAGAGGATTTGGAAACCATACCGGTATAGGACTCTTCCTGGCACGGGAGATTCTCTCGATTACCAATCTCTCCATCAGGGAAGTTGGTGAAGAAGGGAAAGGGGCACGATTTGAGATCCTTGTTCCGGATGGGAAGTGGAGAGAATGAACAGGAATGAATCATTCACATGAACAGGATACACAGAACGATATATTGTGGAATAATTCACCTGCTCTTTATAGGCCTGATATTCGGACCCATAATGGCATTTGTCCCCTCGCCAGAGAATCCGGTGACCATCGGTGAATAGGATGATCTTCTGACGAAAATCACCTGACCGGAGGGAGATGTAAACGATATCCATATGTACCATCTTGACAAACAATCTACACCGATCCAGGTCAGGTTATGAAGCAGGTAACTCTCCTCCTCGTTGATGATGAGCCCCCGTTCCTTGACGCAATACGGGATTATCTCTCTGAATATACTGAATTTTATATCGAATGTGCACTATCAGGAGAGGAGGCATTAGAAAAGATCAAAACCGGCCGGTATGATGTTGTGGTTTCAGACTACAACATGCCCGAGATGACCGGGGTTGAATTGCTGAAAGGAGTCAGATCTTTTTCCCGGATACCGTTCATCCTCTTTACCGGTATGGGTGAGCGGGAGATAATCGATGAGGCAATCGAAAATAACGTTGATTTTTACCTTGAAAAAGGTGAGGAACTCCATATAATTGCCTTTAAACTCTCACAGATGATCCTTGCCGGAGTGTACCGGAGCCAGAAAGAGGACTCCGGGGTCTGAAAGGGGAGATCCTGGTTTTGGCCCAGGATGGTCTCACGCTTTTCACCAGAAAACACCCCATTCGACCCATATTTCTTTTTCATGTCTCCAAGGTTTACTGTTCCTCCTCATCCGGTATTGTAGATTGATCGTATCTCAGCAGGGAACATCTCCTCATCAATGGTGGATATGCCCCGTATCTCTCCCCGTAACTTCCGCTGATTTATCGCTGAATTGAATCTGATACCATCTGGTCCCCCGGTCTGATACAGCCCTGGTGAAGCAGCAATCCCACTAGAGTCCAGAATCCGTGAGGCAACTTCTGCACCATTCACAAACAGGCGGATAGCTCCACTCGTCTGATTATAAACCCCGACTACATGGAACCACTGATCCTGCACCGGCCCGGAAGGTGACTGAATATATGATGCAGACCTCCCACCTGCTGCCATCTGTGCCGTACGGAAGGCAAACTCAAACCTTGAATTGTCACTGCTATGCTGAAGATGAAACCGCCGGTTACTGTCACGATCACCATCAACCACCACCGTTGCCCATTTCTGATCCGGACTTGTGGGAGAAGGCGGGGAGGTGAACCTGATCCAGGCTGATACCGAATATCCAGCTCCCCGAAGAAACTCTGGTGTAGTATTATTCTGTGACGTATTCACCGGTGTTCCATTAATAATGAAGGTCTTTGAATACACCAGCACCTGGTTCAGGGCATCGATTACTGATATCCGGATTTCATTTCCAGGAAAATTGAGTCTTGATCCGGGAATCTGTGTCCTATCCGCAGTCACGACATAGCCAGTATCAGAATGGGTGATGAAGAGCAAGGTTCCAGGCTTCCATATCTGCCCAGGGGGAAGTGGGACTACAACTGAGCTGCCATCTACCGTCTCGATACGAATTGTGAGTGGATATCCGCTCCCTCCGGTATTCGCTTCAGATAAATACCCGGGATCTCCCTGCAGATGCATGAGGGTAATTGACGGATATCCGTTTTGGGTAGAATATTGTGCATCCACGACAATGTATGCTGATTTAAAACTCATGCCGGATAAAAACCCCATTAAAACGGCTGATATAATACCGGTTAAGAGTACCATCAGAAAGAGTACAAGGATGATTCCGATAAGAGCACTCACTGCTGATTCTCTCTTATCCAAACGAAAATTATTCAATAATTCATGGATTAATGTCATAATATGAGAACATCAGGCATAAAAACAATCAGACACCCATCATATTTTCTTATCTTTTCCTATCCATTCTGATTTATCTTTGTATGCACATTCACGGCATACGGTATACACTGAACTTCGATACCGACAGGTACAGAGATCCTCCTTTGCTCTTCTCCTTCTGTTCTGTGCATATATTATGAGAGCAATAAGTATGATTGCCGCAATAACAAGACCAGCTGTAACAGACACGAGAAGTATGGTTTCCATATCGAAAAGGAGAACCATCGTCAAAAACAGTATACCGGATATCATACAACCGATACATATGCCCAGGTACAGAGCTCCATTCATACCAAGGCGGAATGATATTTCTTTGAGCATAACGGAGACCGTCCAATCCGATGTGTGATCCTATCCGGATTGGATGTAATCATAATTAAATGTAATCCATAGAAAAACTTATTCAATCCCATATTTCTTTTTAATATCTTCTAAGCTTATAGATTCCCCTCTTCGATGTTCAGCACGTGCTTCTTCAGATCTTTTCTCCCACCCGGAATAATCACACGTCATGAATATATCCATCCACCTTTCGGAATCTGTATCTCAAACCGGGCCCCGACACCATATTCACCGATCTCATGAATCTCAATTCCGGTCAGGAGAAGAATATCCCTGGCAAGAAACATACCCAGACCGGAGTTCTTCCCAAATCCTCTCTCGAACACCTCTTCTTTCTCATCTGCAGGAATCCCGACCCCGTTATCTTCCCACACAATAACCAGGGTCGTATCAGTCATGTGTGAAGAGACATGGATCTCTGTAACCCGCTGACCATGGCGGATAGAATTATCCAGCAGATTATAAAACACCTTTTCCAGCATGGGATCTGCAAAGACAGAGATGTCGGGTAATGAACTCTTAAACAGGACCCTGGATGGCACATTCAGCCGGGCAAGGATCTCACCAGTCTTTTGCCATACCGGTTCGTGTAATCCGATATCCTCAAAGACCCTGGTAAACTCTATCTGGCCCTGTATCATCCTGGTTGCAGAGGTCATTTTGCCATATGCTTCACACAATTCCGGATCTGCACACTCCCCTTCCAATCGTTCAAGATAGAGGAGCAGGACGGTCACCATGTTCAGGATATCATGCCTGGTGATACTGGACAGGAGACTGAGCTGACGGTTTGCCTGTTTTAAAGCCATCTTATTCTTCTTCAGTTCGGTTATATCCTGGTTGGCTCCATGGGTCCGAATCGTTTAACCTTTATTATCCTTTGTTATCCCGAACCGGACCTAAATGGAGCGGACTTCACCATCCCTGCGGATAATCCGGTGCTCACGCTGGGAGATAAAATCAGGATCGGAGGCGGTGAGGGCTTTGTGCTCCTCTTCAGCAACCACATACAGATCATCTGGATGGACAAACTCACGGGCATATGTATCCGATGACATCAGATATCCCCCTTCCTTCTCTGCTGTTGTCCCGTACATGGCATAAAACCGGTCATCAAAGGTAAAAATATCAGCAACCGCATCATACTCCCAGTTTACCAGGTGGGCAAGATCCATCGCCTCTGCAAGCATCTGCTGGTTTTCCCTGAGCTTTTGTTCAATATGGGAACGCTCAATATCTGCAGCAGCCTTAACTGCGATGATATCCAGTATCTGCCTGACATACAGGGAGGTCTCAAAGGGTTTCTGAAACAGGGCACAGAGGCTGCCTATTACCTCTCCGGATGAGTTACGAAGAGGGGTTCCAAGGTATCCCCTGAATTCATACTTTTCAAGTTCTTTACATGCAGGAAATGCAAGGGAGATCTCATCATTATACTGACAAAAACCACCTGATATCACCTGTTCACAGGGGGTTCCTTTCAGGGAAAAACTGACAGAAATGTACTCATTTCCCAGAAGGACCATAGAGAGAATGTTGATGTCCCTGTGATCAGCAGAGATTTAACCGAGTAATACGCAGTCGGCATGAATCCAGGACTGAATGGTGCATACGATTTTTCGAAGGGAATTATACCCGGTTGTCCCGACCATGCTCACCATCAGGGCCTGGGTTGCAAGTTCAGTCTTTTTCCGTTCGGTAATATCCCGAATTAAGACCTGTGCCCCGGTTAATATCCCCTGCTCGATCACCGGCACTACTGATATATCGATATATGCCTGACTTCCATCCTTTTTTGTGAGACATATCTCGATGTTATCCAGAGCGGTCCCTTTTTTAAGTTCGGCTACAACTTTTAGAAACTCCTGCTGGCAATCAGAAAAAACCGTATTTGCAGCGCCATCAACCGCTTTTCCGATGAGCTCTGAAGGTTCATAACCGGTGATATTTTTTGACGAAGGGGAGACGTATACTGCCTCCAGTTCCTTGTTCAGGACCACGATCAGATCAGATGAATGTTCAGCCATACCCCGGAATCGTTCTTCACTTTTCCGGAGTTTCTCTTCAATTCTTTTCAACTCGGTGATATCCCGTATTGATTCGATGGAACCGGCCACATCACCTGATTTATTGTATAACCTGCTGACACGGACGAGAGTTGAGATCCGCGTTTCTTTCGGGGTTGCATGACTGGTCTGTGCATTCAGACACCCATCTTTTCGAAAAACGTATGCTCTCATGGCGGTTCATTTTCATCGTGGACATACCGGTCGGCCTTCTTGCAATCATCCTCGGTTTTCTCTGTATCCCCCTGCTCAAACCAACAAGTCCGTCAGCAAAACTGGATATTCCAGGTATTCTGCTCCTATTCATAACCCTTGCATCCCTGATATTCGGATTGAATACCATCACCGGTCCAAATGCTTCCCATGGCATCATAGCACTGGTGCTGGCAGTCATCTTCTGTTTCCTCTTCCTTGTCAGGCAGAAGAGATCTGCTGAACCGCTCATGGATCTCTCACTCTTTAAAAACCGGGCGTACTCATTTCAGAATGCCGATATTCTCATCCTTCAGTTAGGACTTGCCGGAGTGAATTCCTCATGCCCTTTTATCTGGAGATTGTGAAGGCACTCCCAACTGGAACCTCCGGAGCTCTTCTTCTGGCCCTGCCGATTGGGAACATACTCACGGGTCAGATTTCAGGAAAGATATCTGATGTTATCGGTACGAAAAAGCCAATTATCATTGGGTTTATCGTCTGTGTATTCGCTCTCTTCCTCCTATCCACGCTGTCGGTTGAGAGTCATGCCTATCAGGTGGCCATGTACCTCTTCATCCTGGGTGCGGGAGCGGGAGTTGCCTATGGACCACTCAATAGTGCAATTATGGGAGAATCACCGGAGAAGGATCGGGGGATTACCTCAGGCCTTCTGAAGATGATGACAAATTTTGGATCCTCCCTTGGTGTAGCCCTGACATTGCTTGTTGCCGGGTTAGTCATGGGACCAAAGATGGCCATGGTAGCAGCCCATACGATAAAACCTGCAGAGATAATGCCGGCATTTCAGTCAGCATTCTTCTTCTGTATGGTTCTGCAGATATGGGACTGGTTCTTATCATCCTGGTGAAAGAGAGACAGGCTCCAATGTCAGGTCCATATGAACCGGGGGTATAAGCATACCTATATCATCATCAGCTAATAGGTACATACCATGAGCAGAATACCAGAATACCCGTTTGATCCTGCAGTGTCAGAAGTGATCGGAGAAATACTGATGGTTGCGTTGGTGGTTGCACTGGCATCCATCGTCTCAGCCTTTATGATGGGCCTTATCGGATCGGTCCCTGATACCGCATTTACTGCATTTAAAGCCGATCCTATCTACAATAATACCACAAAGATAATTGATGCGGTCAGTGTACTGTGCATGGCAGGTGAGGGAATCAGTGGACGATCCGGGGAGAGTGCCGGTCCGGGAGCAGGAAATGAACTCAAAGACATGAGTATTCATATCTCCCCTCCGGATGGATCCAGTCATACCGTCTCCTTGTGTGAGGCTATAGGATCAGCTCCGTTCAGAGTAGGACCGGGGACCCAGATATTTATCGTAAAAAGAGGGGGAACATACTTTTTTGTGAATAATCCAGGCCAGACCGGGTGTGGTGACGGTGGCGGGGGCAACCAAGAGCTGAAACCACACGGACTGTGGACGATAACTATCGCTGATACCCTGAAATCCAATACGGTTGTGTATAAAGGAGAGGTATGGTTATAATTATCCCATTATCCTCTTACCATTCCACTGTCCAGACCAATTCTCCTCTGATTCATGCTTCCATTTTCCGGTAAATGAAGTGCAATCATCATTCATGGTAAATTCCAAATCACCAGACTCATCAATTATTCCATCAGTTTCTTCAGACCATTTACCAATTAATCGATTTTCTTCAACTATTCCAGATATTTTACCATTATCATGCTCATAATTTCCCTCAACTACATTTCCTTTCTGGGTAAGAGTCATCCTCTGAAAACTCGTATCCCAGATTCCATTCCACTCACATTCGGTATCCATAGGGATAATGGCATTTTGTTCAGAGTAGGTAATCTGGTCCTGTGAGGAAGGCTCAATTTGCGGATGTAAAGTCGAAATCGGTTGTGGAAAAAGGGTCTCTTGTATTCCGGTCTGACTATTTTTATCGGAGATCACCTCATATTCTTTTGCATAGGTTTTTTCATTACCGGTTTTAGGCTCCCATGATCTGCGATATACAGCATGGAAGGTCTGACTCCCTTCTCTCACTGCTCTGATAGTCCAGATATGCATACCACCTCTTCCAACCATTCCTTCCTTCGATTCCGACCGATAAGAATCACTGACAATTTCAAGTCCTTTCGTGACGGTTACCTCCCACTGGAATCCTGTCGTGGGATTCTCGGATAGAGATATTTCATCCATTTCTCCCAGGTAAATCCTGACAGGGCCTTCAGTTTTTATCCCGGTCTGAACAACCTGAGTAGAAGGCTCCTCTACCTCTGAACCAGTATCTGATTCACTGATAACTTCTGGTTCTATAACTGATTTATTGCCATTATTGGCATCTGATTCATCACCAATCAGAATATGTGAATTGGGCAGGACCGTGAAAAAGAATTGCCCAGGTGTCTTTATGACTGCTTCTCCATAATCCCCCGTGAACACATAATCTCCTAAATAGATGACTGAATTTAATGTTAGAGGATTTTCCTCGCTATTATCAGATGGATGATGCAACCTGACAGGACCAATCAGATAATGAAATCTTGCTCCGGAATCTATACGTTTTCCAGGTTTTAGTGAAGGAGGAGGAATCTCTGCAGAATATGAAGAATCTGAAACAGGATTCGAGAGAATATTTGCATGGATATAATCTGCTGATTCATCCAGGGTACCAATCTGGGGATTATTGTCCCCCATTACCGGGATTGTAAAAAATATTATAACCAGTATACATAAGAAATGGATTTGGTTCATATGCCCTTACCTCACATACCTGCCCATAGGTTTTTCCTATTCAAATACCTTTTGGTAAGAGTATAATTCGGACTCAAGTACAAATAACCTGCATATAAGCCATAGTATGAGAATTGTGGATAACCGGGTAAATGCTAGAATAGAATGATGAACCTTATTATTCATACAAAGATTCATTGTTGTGAAAAATACAATTCATTGGATTAAACCATAATGGAATTTCGAACATGGAAATATCTGAAGAAGTAATAGACGGGATTCGAGAATTAATCACAATAGGGGTCGGTCATTCAGCCGGAATGATAAACGAACTGACCAAGGCTCATGTTACCCTGACCGTCCCTGAAGTCAGGATATTTGATATAAACCACCAGACGATCCTATCTGCCCTGGATGTCACCAATCCTGACGAATCATCCCAGGTAATTCTCTCATTCTCCGGAGAATATACCGGTTCATTAAGCCTCATCATCCCCTATAAAAGTGCAATACATCTCGTTGTTCTCCTGACTGGGGAAGAGGGCTCTCCTGATGAGATGGATGCACTCAGGGTTGAAACTCTCATTGAAGTCGGGAATGTTGTTATCAGTTCGGTTATGAGCTCATTCTCTATCCTTCTCTCATCTCCTCTCACCTTTCTCTACCCGGTGTACCGGATTGGAAAATGGTTGGAAAATTCTCTTATTATCAATTCTCACCCCAAACAGGGAATCCTGGCCAGAACGAAATTTCAGATCCAGGATCGTGAGATCGAGGGCTTTTTATTCTTTTCAATTACATCAGAATCATTTGACTCTATGCAGCAAACCATTCTGGAGATCATGGAGAAGGGGCTATGACATCTGATTATGCATCCATCATCTCTCAAAGCCTCAATACCCTCCCGGTTGGTATCTGTATCATCCGGGAGGATCACACCATTACCTTCTGGAACCGGACTTTAGAAACGTGGACCGGTATCAGCCAAATCCAGGCGGAAAGGAAGGTTCTTGAGGATATTGTTCCGGTATTCAGAGAGCATCATGAAAAGTCACGGCTGAACGTTGTATTTAAAGGAGGCGGACCTGTCATCCTCTCATCACGGTTCCATCCGCGGATCTTTCCACTCAGGGAGAACTCCCAGAATGAGGGAAAATATCAGCGAATAACAATATCTCCCTTTATTCTCCAGGATGAAGGAGCACAGGCGATCATCACGGTTGAAGATGTGACGGCCATTACCGAACAGGTCTTCATGTACCGACAGATAAAAGACCAGGTGGCCTTTGAACTTGAAGAGAAGAAAATAACTGAACGTGCTCTTGAGATGGCCCTCTCGAAACTGAATAACCTCGCTTCAATCACCCGGCATGACCTGATTAATAACCTGACGATATTTGAAGGATACCTCAGCATAGTCCTGAACCTGGAACCGGGAGGAAAAATCCAGACATACCTTGAAAAGATGAAAGACACCGCCCTTGCCATGAGACGGCATATCACCTTTGCCCGTGATTACCAGGAGATGGGAAATGCTGTCCCGGCCTGGTACCACGTCGAATCTTTGGTGAAAAATTCTGGGATAGGACCGACCTTTCGGGATATTACTATAGAAACCAATACCGGAAACCTGGAAATTTTAGCAGACCCGCTCATTGTAAAAGCGGTGTACAATCTGCTGGAAAATGCTGTCCGTCATGGAGAACATACCACTCACATCAGGGTGACAAGTGTGAAGAATCCGGACAGTGTCACCATTATTCTTGAGGATAATGGCGTAGGGGTTCCCTCTGATATCAAGGGAAGGATATTTAACAAAGGATTTGGCTCGAATACCGGCCTTGGTCTCTTTCTTACCAGGGAGATACTAGGGATTACCGGAATGCAGATAATCGAGACCGGAACACCGGGGAAAGGAGCCAGGTTTGAGATCCGGGTTCCTGCCGGTCATTTCAGATATCCGGGAGAGGAATGAGATCTGATATTGCTGACATTTCCACAATCTATTTCTCAAATCCCGTCATTATGATTATCAATGAGCAGTATCTTAATCGTTGATGATTCAGTATTTCAACGCAGGGTCGTCGGAGCCCCCTTGCGTGCCGGGGGATTTACGGTCCATGAAGCAGTAGACGGAAATGACGGCCTTCTCAAGATAAAAGAACTACACCCTGATCTTATCCTGCTTGATATTCTCATGCCTGAAAAAGACGGCCTTCAGGTCTTAAAAGAACTTCATGATACCGGGAATACGATACCGGTCGTGATGCTCACCTCTGATGTGCAGGACTCGACCCGGGCTGAATGTCTCTCGCTTGGAGCTCAGGCATTCCTGAATAAACCGGTAAAAGCCGAAGAACTCATCCCGGTGATTACTTCCCTGATCACGAAAGAATCATGAACCATATAACACAGGCGGTTCTGGACGGGATGGTGGAACTGGTCAATATCGGAGTTGGACGATCTGCAGGGAGCCTGAATACCCTGACCGGCCAACATGTCAGTTTGCGGGTTCCGGAGATAAAACTCTGTAATATTTCAGATCTGAAGCATGAACTGCCCCGTCCTGACCAGCCATTTACCGTCATTAACCAGGATTACAGTGGTGCGTTTGATGGCACGGCAATGCTCATGTTTCCACAGGAGAGTGCTGAAGGCCTCTTTCTTCTCATGACCGGGGAAGAGAAAAAAAACCAGACGAATGATGAACTCTGGCAGATGACTTTGACAGAGATTGCGAATATCATTGTAAATGCAGTCATGGGATCAATAACCAATATCCTGGGAAAAAAGATAGAATTTCATATCCCTGAATATCATGAGGATTCACTGGATCATATCCTGACCGATCCCAGGTTTCTTGGCGAAGAGAAGGTTGCTGTCGTTCATACCGTCTTTGAAGTCAGAGAAAAGAATATTTCCGGAAAAATTGCGATTCTCCTCACTACACGGTCAATTAAGACGATTGCAGAGTTTATTACTGAACAGATGGCATAACTCTTTTTTCTATCGGCCAGCTAAAGTATTCACATTCTTCAAGGTATGATTGCACTTTACCGGCAGATAATGTTATCTCCCTGAAATTCTTCCAAAATAATACTCATATCAGACTCTTTCCTGAAGAGAACCAGAATTCAGAGTACTGGATGACAGTGAGTTCATGATCACGATATTTGTAGGAAAAACCCAGAATCAGGCATCTGAAGAGAAGAAACCGGTTTTAGTCAATCGGTTTCCCATGACCATAATGCTTTAAGAGAAATGCCCGAACTGCATCTGACTGAACCCATCCGTGATCCAGCTGGGTAACAAGGGCATCAATACGTTTCACCTGCTCAATTATTTCTATATTCTCTTTCGTATCTTCCAGTGAGGCAAGGGACATAATGATTGCAAGAGGATTTCTAATCCGGTCATTGAGGATCTGAAACTGTTCCATATTATGCTCAATCTGAACCAGACCTTTCTTTTCAATCTCCTTTTCAATCCTGACCAGGGCAGAGACATCATGAAACTGACCAATAACCTGAATAACCCCATCCGCGGTTATAATAGGGACGATAGAACAATCAAACCAGAAATCCTCTCCATCGTAGGTGAAATGATGGGTTGCATGAAGAGAACTGCCATATTCAAAGACCGTCTGGATCTGCACCGCGATCTTTTCGTAAAGATCGGATGGGAGAATCTCTTTCAGAGAAGGATATGGCGAATTTTCTGATGGGAGATGGAAGAAAGCCAGGGCACGGGAATTGAGAAATGCAATGGATGTATCCCGGTTCAGGATGAAGAGCAGATCTTCAGAGAGTTCAGCAATGGTCCGATACCGTTTTTCGCCCTCAATCAGGGCCTTATCCATGGCATGTTTATAGAGAGCCATCCGGATCGTGGTATGTAATGCCCGTTCATCGAGTGGTTTTATGAGATACCCGAACGGCTCTGAATGAACCGCTTTCTGAACCGTTGCTTCATCAGAATGGGCCGTAAGGTAGATGGCCGGTATATTATAATCTCTGCGGATGGTATCAGCAGCCTCTATTCCGGTCATCTCTCCCCGAAGTGTGATATCCATGATCATAATATCAGGGCGGAGTTCTCCAGCCTTTCTGACTGCCTCTTCTCCGGTATCAAGAATATCAAGGACCTCATATCCCAGGTCTTCAAGGCGTGCCCGTATCTCAAGGCCGGTTACAAACTCATCTTCAACGACAAGTATACGGGTGGCTGAATTCATTCTTGTCTGCCTCTGTCAGTGTGACAATGCCGGGATAGGGACTTTGTATATGATCACGGTTACCTGATATCAGCTGAAGCTCTGGGTATCCTGAAGTCTACGTATTATCATACGAGGAGATAGAGATTGTGATCATCATATTCTCATATATTTTACGCAAAGCCGGGCATCTATGCCGGGCATTACAGGGGAAAAGGAACGAATATTTAGGCAGGAAAATCGATGATACACCGAAACCCCTGGTAAGTGTCATATCTGACCGTTCCATCAAGTTGTCCGGCAAGTCCCCTGATTAACTGCATCCCCAGTGTCTCGGGTTTCTCTAAATTTCCGATGTCAGGAATACCAGGTCCATTATCCTGATAGATGAGCAGGTACCGGGAGTTTTCCAGAATAAAATCTATACGAATTTCTCCCGAAAGCCCCTTAGGAAAGGCATGTTTAATTGAGTTGGTAATCAGCTCATTGACGATGAGGCTGAGCGGAACGGCTTTCTCAATCGAGAGGAACACCGCTTCTGACCTGACATCAAGATGAATACTCCCCGGAGATATCTGGTATGATTCAAAGATATGGTGAGCGATCCTCTCCAGGTAATCCTTGTAATCAATCTTCTTAAAATCTTCTGACTGGTAGAGTTTCTCATGGACAAGAGCAATTGACCTGATCCGGTTCTGCGACTCAAGGAGAATATCCCTGACTTCCGGTTGCTGTGTGGATCGTGCCTGCATGAAGAGGAGACTTGAGATTACCTGCATATTATTCTTGACCCGATGATGAATCTCCTTAAGCAGAACCTCCTTCTCCTGTAATGAAATATTCAGTTCTTTTGTTCGCTCCTGAACCTGCGCCTCCAGATTTTCATTCAGGTACCGTAACTGGTCTTCAATTTTCTTTCGTTCCGTGATATCAGTCAGAACATTGAGCGATGCAGGCACTCCCGAATAATGTATCTTCGCCCCCCTAACCTCAATCGTCCGTTTTTCTCCTCCTTTTGTGAATACCTCAATTTCATACGGCATTATCTCTTCTCCTTCCATCCTCTTGCGGATAGCGTCTGCAATAGTGGCATGATACTCAACCGGAATATAGAGCAAAAGGGATGTTCCCACAATCTCTTCAATTGTATATCCGAGCATCCGGAGAGCTTCAGGATTTACATAAAGTATTTTTCCATCTTGATGAACAAGGATGATATCAGGAACATTATCCACCAGTGAACGATATTGTTCCTCACTTGAACGGATAATCCGGATCTGGTCTTCAATCTGTTTCTTAAGAGAACGGTTTATGTTTTGTAATGCTTCCAGGGCATTCTGCCGATCCCTCACCACCGAAAAGAGCAATAATCCGGTTATTGAGGTAACAAGGATGAAGAGCTGCATGGAGAGGAGATGACCCGGAGAGTTCTGGCCGATAAATGTCCCTTTTTCTAACCAGACCATGGTTACAGCAATAAGATCACCAAAGAGCAAAGTGGCCAACACATGGATGGAGGAAAAACGGAACACAGCATAGATTACAAAGATGAGAAACAGGTAGGGGCTTGTTCCATGGAAGATGAGGTATGAACCCGGAAACAGGATCAGGTAATACAGGGAGTATTCCATCCACTCATTCCATGATACCTTTGGAATACTATTCGGACAGGAATAAAGAAGCAAAGGAGTTATAATCAGCATCCCGGAGAGATCGCCAAGCCACCAGGTAAACAGGTTCAGCGGGATCAGATCCACCGGGATATATCCCTGGGAAACGAGGATTATAACACCGATAATACCTCCGATAAGGGATGATGTCGCGCTGATGCCAAGAAACCGGAATGTTTTTTCAGGGGGTATCAGAGAGAATGGTTCCTTATGGAAGATCTGATAAAAGGAAGAAAATGCCAGGGCCTCTATGCAGTTTCCACATCCTATCAGAACTGAAGAGACCGGTGATATACCGGTACTCAATACCACAAGGGTTGTCGCGGCAAAAACACCAGGAAGAACTGGATATCGCCATGTAAGAATGGCAGCGGCTGCAATACCAGAAGGAATCCAGATTGGTGAGACGTTCCCGTAACTGATCCCAAAGTTCAGGCATAATTTGGCAAATATAAAATAGACAATCGTAAAGAACAGAATGCGGAGAACAACCGGCCAATTACTCAGGGAATCGAATCTCATACCTGATCCCTTCTCCCAGGTCAATCTTCATGGTACCGGTCAGTTGTTTTACCAGTCCGTTAATCAACTCAAGACCAAGCGTTTTTGGTGATTCAATACGGAAATTTGGGGGCATACCAACTCCATTATCCGAATATCTCAGAATATACTCACCATGAAAGAGCATAAATTCAATACTGACCTTCCCAATCCGGCCATCCGGAAATGCATGTTTCAGACTATTGGAGATGAGTTCATTTACGATAAGGCTACAGGGAACTGCTTTTGATATGGTAAGGTACACCGTCTCTTCAGACAACCGAAGTGATATCCGATTGGTATCTACCTTATATGTATCGAAGATATTCCGGGTAATCTTCCGAAGGTACCGGGTATAATCAATCCGATCAAGATCCATAGACTGATAGAGTTCTTCATGAACCAGGGCTATCGATTTCACCCGGTTCTGACTCTCAAGGAGGATCTCTTTCAGCCGGGGATCCTCTGACAATCTGGACTGCATGAAAAGGAGGCTTGATACCACCTGCATATTATTCTTGACCCGGTGATGAATCTCCTTTAAGAGGATCTCTTTCTCCCGAAGCGATGTTGCTATCTGTTCTTCCATCTCCTTCTGTTTGGTCACATCACGAAAACTAAAGACCCTGCCGACAATGGTGTACTCAATCCTCTGGGGCCTGGATGTCCGCTCAAGAATCCGGTTATCAGCCAATTCAATGACATCAAAGGAGTCAAGTTCTGGATTTTGATAGATCTCAGCAATTCTGGAACAGAAATGATCCGGATTCTGAACCCTGGATGCCTGCTCCTTCAGGATTACCCGCTCATCCCGTAATCGCAGCACGGAATCAGGAATCTGCCACATTTCTTCAAATATTTTATTATACACTGAGATATTCCGGTTATTATCCACAACTAAAATACCATCGGGGGTGGATTCGATGGTGGCTGATAAAACCGAGAGAGTCTCAAAGAGTTTCTTCTCTGCAGAGAGTCGTTCTTCTACCTCTGCCTGGAGTTCTTCATTGATAAACTGTAACTGATTTGTCCGCTCAATAACCCGCTCTTCAAGCTCCTGGTTCAGGGATTGTACCCTCTCCTCATTCGCTTTTGATTTTGAGATATCAAGGACAAATGCGACTGCTTCTTCCCTCGCCTCACCAATGAGCACATATCCGGTAAGCACCCAAATCCGGGAACCGTCCCTTCTGATATACTGTTTTTCATATGGAGTGCAAACACCGGTCTCGTGTGCCTCGGTTATCGCTTCAGCATCACGGGCACGGTATTCCGGGGGAGTGATATCGGCCCATTTCACCCCATCCCTCAAAAACTCCTCCCGTGTATACCCAATAATCCGGAGAAATTCATCATTTGCCTCAAATATGCTGCCATGAACATCGCTAAAAACTGAACCAAGAATCCGGGAGTTGAATAATGCAGACAATTTCTCCTGGTTCTGCCTAAGGTCTTCCATGAGCAGGTATTTTTCGGTGATATCCTGAATTACACCAACAACTTTAACGGGTTTTCCCTCTTCATCATAATGAAGCTCTCCAATGGAAGCAATATACCGGTCTTCGGACCCATCAGCCGGATGGATACGATAGGTGGTATCAAAAGGAATATTCCGCTCAATTAAATCATAAATTGCCGCGGATATCCGTTCCCGGTCAGGAATACAATCCAGAATTTCTGTAATGTCATGCATACCATCCGGAACAGGGGGAAGTCCATAGATACGAAGTGCCTCCTGAGTTGCCCAGACCTTCCCTGTTTTGATATAATACTCCCAGATACCGACATGACCTGCCCGTTGTGCTTCATTGAGACGATGGTTCAGTTCAGTCAGTTCTCTCTCACTCTGCCTGAGCATCTCCATCTGATCACGAAGTTCTTCCTGTTGTGAGGCCATCTCTTCATATGAAGCGCTCAGCTCCTCATTCATTGCATAGAGTTCAGTATTTTTCTCAAGAAGTTCTGTCTCATGCGCTTTTCGTTCACTAATGTCCCTGATTATCGCCTGGATATACTGTGTCCCCCGAATATCAATAATCCTGATACTATCCTCGACCGGAAAGGGAGTGCCGTCCTTTTTCTGATGTTCGGTTGTAAGTATGAGGCTGTTTGTATGGGAAAACCGGATTAAATCTTCCGGAATATCTTTTTTTGCCGCTTCTGAACGGAGATCAAAAAGATTTTTCTCTTTCATCTCTTCCGGAGAATAGCCGTACATGGATACTGCCGCATCATTAACTTCAAGGATATGCCAGTCTTTGTCAAGGATTAGGATTGCATCATTGGCCTGCTGCATCAGCAGGCGGATCCGTTCGGCCAGGAACAATTCATGCTCCTGCTGCTGTAACTGATGACTGATAAACTCATTTTCCTTGGTCTTCCAGAATATCAGCACACTAAGACCGGCGATACACAGGAGGAGCACAATCACCCCTGTCACAAGCCGGCTGAACTCTGTGAAGTGAGCATATATCTCATCCCGGTCAATTTTCGCTACAATGTACCAGGGAGTACCAGAGATGTTGGTAATCGAAGCAACAACCGGGACACCACGATAGTCATCTCCTCTCACTATCCCCTTATATCCCTTTGCCGCCATGACCGCAGGTACATTCTCCGTACTGGCAGGAATCGAGAGAGAAAGACTTGCATTCGGTACGTGACGAAGATCATTTAAAAACAGCACTTCATCTCCGACCAGACGGACGATAAGGGATTCTGCACTTCTGCTTGGGGTTGGCCAGGTCTGGATCAGTGGAAAGAGATATGTTCCTGGATCTACCTGAAAAACCAGGACTCCCAGGGATGTATCACCCGGACGGAGACGGACCGGGACCCAATACTCCATAAGAACGGTGCCTGATTTTGGGTCCCTGAATATGTCGGTGAAGAGAGGAGTATCAGAATCGAGTGCTCTTTTCAGGGTTGTGTTTGTACTGAAACTACATACTGATGCTGTATCAGGGACAGATATCACCTGGGAACCGGTCCGGTTCAACAGCATGATGCCCCGGTAATCATAACTGGCTATCAGACTGTCCAGCCAGAGAATGATATCTTCCCTTGAAATATCAAATCTTTGGGATATTTCCAGATTATACAGATACGTAGAGGGCATCTGATTCACCATGGCAACTTCAGCATCAGAGTACCGCTCATGATACCAGTCTGCAATACTTTTTGCCTTTAATTGTGCGACGGTTTCAAGTTCAGTCGTAATCTGTTTTTCTGTCTCCCGATGCTGACTTTCGATGGCAAAGTATCCAATCAGAATAATGAGACCGAAAACAAGTGATATTCCAAGGATCAAATACAGGAAAGGCTGTTTGTTTTCAGAAGGAGAAGATATCATAAACCCCCCCTTCCCCAGAGTTCATCCTGAAACAGATGGAATAACCGCGGCAGAGTTGAATACCATGGCGTATACCTTCAATCATCCATTGAAGAAAACCCTCTTCATTCCATGTTCTGTTCATAGCCTATCGGGATGCAATAATATCCAATTGTCCTCAGAGTATTTGAGTACGTACCCCTCAGGTTCACCGAAGATCCACCCTTCTGATACCAGAGAGGGGGGTGATGACAAAATAGTGGGGCAATGGGCGGCAATAGTCCATAGACGTAATGTAATAAAAGAAATGTCGATCATGGTACTTTATATACATGGACGATTAATAATCCGTTTATGAAACTCCGGACACGGGTTCTTTTCTTATATTTATGCATAATTACCCTTGTACTCGTCTGTCTGGGAGTTATCATGCCCTCATCAATTCATGAAAAAAACCTGCAGACAATTCATGCCGATACAGAGAACCAATTACAACATATTGACTTTGCACTCTCTAATTTTATTCAGGAGGTTGAGCAGGATATTTCCGAACTGCTGCTGCATGATATCATAACAGACCCGGATGATACGGGGTTTACAAATTTTCTGAATGCATCAGAAGATACCTTCGTCTATTCTATCGGCCCTCGGGAGGCCAAAATTATCAATGATCTGAATGCATTCAGGCTCACTCACCCGTCGGTTAATTCGGTATACATGGGTCGGGAGACTGGCACTTTTGTCAGATCCCACCCCCGGCCCAGGCCGACCCGGTACGACCCCAGAGACCGGCCCTGGTACATCCTTGGAAAAGAGAACCCGGATAAAATCATGATGACCGAGCCCTATATGTCGGTCACATCGCCGGATATCAACATCGGCATAGTCAAGGCTCTGACCTATCCGAACGGGACTGTGTATGGTGTCCTTGGAGCGGACATCACCCTTACCAACCTGACCAGGTATATCTCTTCCTTTGATATCGGGAGATCCGGAGAGATAATGCTGGTAAACGAGAGTGGAATCATCCTTGCATCACGAAATGAAAGCGCACTATTTACCAATATCCGTGAAAGTCTTGGGGAAGCCCAGACAGAGTATCTGCTCAGCACGAGCAGAGGAATTCTCACCCTCCCATCTGCATACCTCATCTTTTATACCTCACCCATGCTGGGCTGGAAATTACTGATCACCATCCCGTACCATGAGATTGAAAAAGAGATAATGGCCTCAATGATGTACATGCTCCTCTTTGTCTTCCTTGCCCTTATCCTTCTCAGCATCACCACCCTTATCATCCTTGACAAGACCATAATCCGCCCTCTTTCCTACCTGACCGATATTACGAAGAATATCACCGAGACCGGGAACCTGAACCAGAAGATAGAACTTCATACCAAAGGTGAAGTCCAGGAACTTGCAAAATCCTTTGAACGGATGATAGGCAAAATAAAGGAGGAAGAAGAGCAGAAAAACAAGGCATTCAACGAGTTATCATCATACCGGGACCATCTGGAAGATCTTGTCAGAGAAAGGACACAGCAGCTTGAGGCTGCAAATACGGATCTCATCACCGAACGAAACCGGGCAGAAGAGGCAGATCAGTTAAAGTCCGCATTTCTCGCGACCATGTCCCATGAGCTCAGAACTCCGCTCAATTCAATCATCGGGTTTACAGGCATCATCCTTCAGGGTCTGGCCGGGCCATTAAACAAGGAACAGGAGAAGCAGCTGGGGATGGTCCAGGACAGTGCCAGACATCTGCTTGCACTTATCAATGATGTCCTTGACATCTCAAAGATTGAGGCAGGAGAACTTAATATCTCACGGGAACCGGTGAATATTCAAAAATCAATAGAATCGGTCTGCACAACCCTGAGAAAGAGTGCCGAGGACAAAGGGCTTTCCCTCCATGTTGACATATCTCCGGATACAGGGTTTATTATCGGAGATCAACGAAGAATCGAGCAGATTCTCATCAACCTTATCAATAATGCAATAAAATTCACCGAACGAGGATATGTCTGCGTTAAAAGTTCGCTCAGGGAGAAGAACGTATGCATCTCCGTATCAGATACCGGTATCGGAATCAGTGAAGAGGAGATGAAAAAACTATTCAGGCCGTTCCAGCAGATCGATACCGGAACTACCCGGAAACATGAAGGAACCGGCCTTGGATTATCCATATGCAAAAAACTCGTGGAATTACATGGGGGAACCATAATGGTTACCAGCGAACCAGGAAAGGGAAGTGAATTTACGGTTATATTACCAGCTGGAGAAGAATTATCATGACTCACAAGGTTCTTGTTATCGAAGATAATGCACAAAATATGTACCTGATCCATTTTTTACTTGAATCACAGGGATATACTGTGATTGAAGCAGAAAACGGATTAATCGGTATTCAGAAGGCAAAAGAAGAGAGACCTGATATTATCCTCCTTGATATTCAGCTCCCTGAAATGGACGGATATGAGATCGCACGAATCCTCCGGAGCACTCCTGGTATTGATACCATCCCGATTATTGCTGTCACCTCCTATGCCATGGCCGGAGACAAGGAACGGATACTTGCAGCAGGGGCGACGGATTATATTGAAAAACCAATTAATCCGGCCACCTTTGTTGATCAGATAAAAGTACACTTTAAAACCCGGGAATGAGATCGCAATGAATGTTCTGATAGTCGATGATCAATACATTAACCGATACCTACTTGAAAAGCTCCTGACCGGATATGGCTATTCTGTCCTCTCTACTGAGGACGGCAAGCAGGCTCTTGAAACATTACGGACCGAACACGTAGACCTTATCATCTCTGATATCCTGCTCCCGAAGATGGATGGATTCCAACTCTGCCGTGAGGTGAAAAAGGATACCGAATTGGCCAGGATCCCATTCGTCTTTTACACCGCTGCATATACTGAACAAAAGGATCGGGAATTTGCCGAAAGCCTTGGGGCGGACAGGTTTATCATAAAACCTACCGATCCAGCAGAGTTTATCGCTATTATCCGCGACCTTATTCACGAAATTCCAGAAGAACAGATTGAATCAAAGACCATAATCCTTGGAGAGAATGAATACCTCACAGAACATAACAAACGCCTGATTCACCAGCTGGAGAAGAAACTCTCAGAACTTGAGGATGTGAATAAAGCACTCAGGATATCTGAAAAGAGATATAAAAGCCTCTTTGAATATGCCAACGATGCCATAATCCTGCATGAGATAACCCCGAATGGTGAGTTTGGCAGGATACTGGAGGCAAACGGTGTGGCCTCCTCATTGCTTGGATATACCCATGAAGAACTGCTCAGCAAACATATGGCAGAGATAGATACAGCGAAACAGTTTGCTCATTACCAGGAGTTCATGTCCACATTACTTGAGAAGAAACACCTCACCTTTGAGGGGGAGCATATCGCAAAAGACGGGCATGTCATCCCGGTTGAATTGAGCGCTCACTTGTTTGAGGAGAACGGTACCAGACTCTGCCTTATTATCTGTCGCGATATCACCTTCCGAAAACAGGCGATGGAAGAACTGAAACGGGCAGTATCCCAGATTGATGATAATCTTCACCAGATTGCAATATTGGGGGATCAGATTAGAAATCCTCTCACGGTTATCATGTCATGCTGTGATGAATGTACCATGAAAGAGCATGACAAGGTTATCCAGGCAATAAAGAAGATTGATGCCTGTATCCAGAAACTGGACCTGGGATCCCTCAAATCTGAAAAGGTCCGGAATGTCCTCCTTGGACTGAACGGGTACAAGACTTATGAAATAAACCCTGACAGACAACATCCGGTTCAGGGATAATACTCAAAGCCGGCATAACCGGATGTCAGAGATTCATAAAACAAACCTATGATGAAAATTGCCCATATCCGTGAACCTGGTCAGAACAAACCCCTCATGTTCCACCCCGGATGCTGGGCAGTGATGATAGTGGGTATCGGTGTTCTGGGGTTGTCTGGCTGGGCACTCTCCTCACGATCTCTTGTCACGATCATTCCGGATAGTGTGACAATAGCACCGATTTCAGCTCTTCTCTTTATTCTGCTCGGAATAAGTCTCTATCTTGCGGAATATGGAGTGCATGATCTCCGGTTTATGATTGTTCAGGATGTTCTCCTCATCCCTCCGGCCCTCATTGGGATAATGGTATTTCTTATGAGTTTCTTCGGGAAATCCAGTATTATCCACTGGTACATCCATTCACCAGATCAGATCTATCTGATCGCACCAGAGAGTTCCATGTCACCGGCCAGTGCTCTCTTATTTCTCCTGAGTGCACTGGGTCTGTACATAAACCGGTATCAGTTCAGATATGCACCCGTCCTTGCGATAATCCTATCATCTGCCGGGGCGTTCCTCATTATTGGATATCTGCTTGGAAATCCATTTTTATACGGCATGAGTATAAAACCAACCTCATTTCTCAGTGCATTAGGATTCCTCTTTTGCGGAATCGGACAATGGATGTGTACACATCATGGAGAATAACGTCAGAGACCTGCTCTTCATCCATCATCCATCAGATAATCCGATATTAACAGTAGTGATATCGTGCCATACGACAGAGAGCAGCCCTGTTTTGACCCCATTATCAAATAAAAAGGTATTAGTATGGGAAGCGGACTGAAAAACCTATATACATGGAATTCAATTAAGAAGGAATAGACTCCTGCACCTTCGTCCCTCATGACACACAGAGTTCCTATTCATATTCTCCTGCACGGATATCCTGACGATATTTCCAGACTCATACTGGAAGGAATTCAGTCAGATCAGATCCTGATTGATGTGATTGTACGACCAGACCGATCCTCATGGGAGAAGTTCCCGGATGCTGCCTGCATCCTCGTAGGTAATGAACCTGATGAGACGGATCTCTCTTCCACAATACAGGAGATTAGGACATACTGGCAAACTGCAGCCGTACTCTCTTGTTCCACTGAGCCATACCGGCATGATCTTCTCCCCCTAGTTGATGGATGGTTCAGGATAGACACTATATCTTCATCATGGAGAGAGAACCTTACCGCTCTAATCATGACATCAGTTCAGAACAGGAGACAGATACATCATCATCAGATCCAGGATCAGATATACCAGAAGATCTTTTCCGAAAACACCATCCCGATGAGCCTTACCGATCCCGATACCGGTGAATTTATCGAAGTCAACCAGGCTTTTGTGCAGGCACTCGGGTACCAGCGTGAAGAGGTCATTGGGAAGACCTCCCTTGACCTGAATATCTTCAAAGATCCAGAAGACCGCAGGAAGATTGTAAGCGGGCTTCATGAACAGGCATCTCCCAGGGAAAAAGAGATCGTGATCAGGAGAAAGGATGGGAGTTATATCACCGGTTATTTCTCAGTCTGCTCCCTGAACCGGAGTGGAAAACCAGTTCTTCTCACCACCATGCATGATATCACCTATCTGAAAGAGGTGGAGGCATCCCTCTCAGCACGAAACCAGTGCATTCAGGAGATCTTATCCAGTGTCAGTGAAGGGATTGTGGTTTATGATACCAAGCTCAGATACCGGGTCTGGAACCGGTTCATGGAACATCTAACCGGTATTCCGGAAGAGGAAGTGCTGGGAAAACCAGCCCTGAATTTTCTTCCCCTGCTGAAAGGAGATGATCTCCATGGCCTTCTTGAAAAAGCTCTGAAGGGATGTGAATCTCTCTCACAGGATGTATGGTACCAGATTCCCACAACCGGTAAGAGTGGATGGGTTTCGATCATTTACACGCCGTTCCGCGATTCCAGCGGGGAGATTATCGGCGTTATCGCTTCGGTCAGGGATATCAGCGAACGGAAAACGGCTGAGGATGAGATTCGTTCACATAAAGGCCTCCTCCGCTCAATTATTGACACGGTCCCGGTATCCATCATCTGCTTTGATGAAGAAGGACGGATTCTTCTTGCAAATACCAGTTTCAGTTCATCCTTTGGTCTGAAACCCGAAGCAATAGAGGGGCATACCTATGAGGATTTCTGTCAGGATACCAGGTTTGAGCGTCATATTCCCCTAATAACCCGTGCATTAAGTGGCCGTGAAGTCCCATTCAATGAAGAGATTGAGCTTCCTGATGAGAGTCCGAAAAAACGGTTTTTAAGAGGGAGATATTCTCCACTCAAAGGAACCAACGGGAGTATCAATGGCGTTGTTGCTGTTATCATTGACATCACCGACCTCAAATTCGCACAAGCATCAGTTGAATTGGTGAATGCGAAACTAAATCTCCTCTCATCGATTACCAGGCATGATATCCTGAATAGTCTGACCGGAGTTCTTGGGTACCTGACCTATGCAGAGGAAGAGGAGAATGCGCAGCAACGTGCCCAGTATATCAAAAAAGCACATCAGGTTGCCCTGCTCATTCAGGAACAGATCGAATTTACCAGGGATTACCAGGATCTTGGGGTGAAGGAACCATTGTGGCAGAATGCGGGTCGTGTTTTCTTAACCGCTATATCAGGCCTGAAAATGGGTGATATCCAGTTGGATATTCAGCTGAACGATCTTTTTGTGTATGCTGACCCCCTCCTCGAGCGGGTGATCTTCAATATTGTGGATAATGCACTCAGATATGGTGGAAAGATCACCAGAATAATGTCGTACTGGTTCCAGACCGGTGCAGATGTCACCTGGGTTATCAGGGACGACGGCGTTGGAATTTCAGCGACTATGAAAGAGAGAATATTCAGGAAAGGGGTCGGAAAGAACACCGGTCTTGGGTTATTCCTGACTCGTGAGATTCTGGATATTACCGGGCTCGCGATAACTGAGACCGGTACGGAGGGTGAGGGAGCGGTGTTTGAGATCAGAATTCCTGACGGTGCATGGAAGCAGAAGGAACCAGAAATCGGCTAATTTTTCTTTGTATCAGAGATTGTTATTTCATGAATTATTTATCTTTGAACTTCAAAGAATAGAGGACTTATTGCGGAAGATGAAATATTGAAGTCCATACGAGTACCCCGGAGAATAAAAAACGGGGATGAACCCTATATCCTGTCTCCAAAAAATGATTTTTTGTTCAGGCTGCTCTTTGGTGATGACGGGAATGAAGAACTTCTCGCATCGCTTCTTAGTTCCATCCTGCATGAGGAGATTGAACATGTCGTGATAAAAAATCCATATATCCTTAAATTATTTTCAGAGGATAAAGAGGCCATTCTTGACATTAAAGCGGCTATTAATTCAAAAAAAACTGGTTGATATTGAGATTCAACTCTGGAACTCACCTTGTCTGATGAGCAGGATCCTCTTCTATTGGGCACGGTTGTATGCATCGCAGATAAAACAGGGAAATGATTATACTGTTCTTCAAAAAACGACGTCCATTCTTATATTAGATGATCTTAACCATTCATCCGAAGATTATCATGCATGTTCACATTTACATGATTGGAAACAGCACATAACACTGACTGATATGATAGAGGTACATGTCCTGGAGCTGCCAAAACTACATAACCTGAAACAGCTAGATAAAAGTAATACTCTCCTGCAATGGATGTTATTTTTTAATGCACAAACAAGGGAGGAATTAATCATGGTATCTGAAGCAAACCCGGTAATTAAGAAAGCAACTGATCTCCTCATTACGATGAGCAGGGATGAGGAGACAAGACAGATGTACGAGGCGAGAGAAGAATATCTCTTGGGAAGACAAATTGAAATTCAGGGTGCGAAAGGAGAGGGAAGAGAAGAAGGAAGAGAGGAAGGAAGAATTGAAGGAAGAATAGAAGGAAGAGAGACTGAAAGAAAAGATATTGCGTTGAGATTAATTGAAGAAGGAATGAATGACGAATTTATCGAAAAGATTACAGGGCTTGATATTGCAGTGATTCGTTCATTGCATAATAATAGATAATGCCAGTTTCCCACCAAAATTCTTCCCTTAACTTGCGAAAGGGACGCCAATTTTCATAATTTATTTATAATTTTACCCGGTACAGACAATTTTTCTGAGAACTCCTTCGGCATATGATCACCATACATATTGACACTGATCATCTCATTCCTCCAATGTTTTTCCCTCTTTTGAATAAAACTCATCAATTAGGATATTAGCCGGATTTTTGGTTGAAAACAATATTTTCATTCAGTGATTTTTATTTCATCTCATTCATATCTCTGAACCGCAAAGATATGGGAGCATTATTCCGGATGATGATACACTGACCCCAAAACGAGCACCCCGGAGAATGAAAAGCGGTGATGCCCCATATATCCTCTCTCCGAAGAATGATTATGTATTCAGGTATCTGTTCGGCGAAGAGGGAAACGAGGAACTCCTGACTTCACTGCTTAGTGATATTCTGGGACGGGAGATTATACATGCAACCATCAAAAATCCCTACATCCTGAAATTATTTTACGACACAAAGGAATGTATTCTGGATATCAAGGCAGAGATCGATGAGAACGTTCTGGTTGATATTGAGATGCAACTCTGCAACTCACCTTGAATGAATCAATCGAATCCTTCTGTACTGGTCACGGTTGTATGCTTCACAGATGAAGGCAGGCGATGGATACCATGTACTCAAAAAGACGATTTCTATTCTCATCCTTGACGATGATCCATATCACACAGACGATTTTCATGTCTGTTCACGGATCAGAAATTGTGTACAGAAATTTGAACTCACCGATCTTCTGGAGATACATATCCTGGAACTGCCAAAGGTACATAAGAGAAGTGAACAAGATACAAATGATAACCAGATACCATGGATGAACTTTCTGTATGCACAAACAAGGGAGGAATTAGATATGGCTTCTGAAGCAAACCCGGTTATTCGCAAAGTAACGGATATGCTCACTGCTATGAGCAGGGATGAGGAGGAGAGACTTAGATACGAAGCACGAGAGGAGTTTTTGTTTGATCAGCAATATGCACTCCAGGCGGCGAGAAGAGAAGGGATTAAAGAAGGGATTATTAAAAATAAACAGGAAAAAGCCAGGAAATTAATCAAAAAAGGAATGGATGACCAATTTATCAAAGATATCACAGGGCTGGAATTTAAAGAGATCTCTTCACTCCGCAATGAAAAAGAGGTTTAACTCTCTTCCTAAAATTATCACAGAATTTCTCCCTTTTTTGTATGAATAAAATGACTCAAAATAACGTATCTGAAGCAAACCCGGTTATTCAAAAAGCAACGGATATGCTCATGGCGATGAGCAGGGATGAAGAGGAAAGACTCAGATACGAAGCAAGGGAGGAGTTTTTGTTTGATCAAAAACATTCACTCCAGGCGGCGAGAAGAGAAGGGATTGAGAGAGTATCTATCGCTCGTGACCTCATAAACCCCGGTATGGATAATGAATTTATTTCAAAATTAACCGGTCTCTCTCCTAAAGATATCAAGTAGTTACGCAATCAGGAATAACCAATTCACCGGAAAATTGTTCCCCCCACCATCTTTATCCTTCTCATCCCAATAGAAGAATCCATAGGAACCCCCCCTTCTCAGCCCCATCTCATTGCCTGCTCGTCAGGAACCAGATGTGTCAGATATTGAAACACCAGTAACTCACCCGGACTACTCAATCGAATCACTCTGGACCGGATATCTGTATGCTTCTCACATGGAAGATGACGATGGGAATCTTGTTCTAAAAAAAGGAGTGCCCGTTTTTTTACCGCTCTCAGCATCAAAACCCCGGGAGATATTATTGGTTTTTGCCCTCTCGTGAATTGAAAAACAGGTATGCATGAACTGAAGAATGAAAAAACCCGGATAAATCAATGAATTTTTTTTATACGGTCTGCTCCGGAGTATCGAGAGTACTGGAGGATCATGAGAGGGGCATCTATAGTCGTGGTCTAAGAAAACTCAGAAACGGGACCATCAGAGCTTTGGTTAAGAATATTGCAACCGGACATACAACATACGCTCTCAATTGTATCCATGACTTCAGATTTGGGAATACTCGTACCTGATTTTTTTCGCATCGGATGGATCTTATGATTATATCTGTTCCGAAACCGGTGAAACCCTCCTTATTGGTCCCAATACGAATGAATTTTTATTGTATGAAATATTGCCCAATGTGGGATAACCTTCCGGTTTACAATATCGGTTTTTTCTCATGAAGTATGGAATTGCAGAGAGTTTTCGGTTTCGTGATTGATACTCCCGCGAAATGTTGGAGGTTACCGGTCAGATCGGTGTCAGGTCGAATTGTTTGATGAGAGAGAGGAATGTGAGATCGTGCGGTATGGGATATTCGTACTCAAATGGGTGATTCGACTGATAAATTTCAATTATATGGACTTATTTTGTCAAAATAACCGAATGTTTATGGGGAGGATCTTAAGGCAGGATTTTAACTCTATTTTGGAGATATTTTGAGTTATTAGTCCAGAATATCGTTTTTATAACGGGTCGCTATTGATCATATTGATAAGACCATGGTTTGTATAGGGTATAGGAGAGATCAGGGAATAGCGGACCTATATAAGGAGGAGAATTCACATCCATTTTTGAGATTTATATCAGATATGGAGATTGTGTGAATCAGGCAATTATTGTATGCATGTTGTAATATTAGAGAAGATTTGGACCACTTTTGCTGAATAGATAGTCATTTCATGTATGTTAGAGTTGCTTTTATTGCACAAGGACTGGGAGGTACTATGGATAAATAGTTTCATGAACTTTGAGATAGATAATAGTAATATTTGGGGTGGGGTGTGAAACGGGAGCAGGCGCTATCAGAGGTAATCGGGTTTTTGATGATCGTCTCTCTGCTAGGGATACTCTTCTCTATGTACCTTTTGTATGTAGTACCAATACAGGGAAGAGATGCAGAGATTTCTCATATGAAATATATCACTCAGGAATTTATTGGATTAAAAGCGGATATCGACGGGTTAATTATTAATGATAAGATAAACCTTCCAATTGCCAGATCCTTTGAATTGGGGACTTTGTCTTCGGTAGGGTCTGGTGCTCTGAGTATTATGCCAATGAGTTCATATATCGAAGCTTCTGGGACATTAATGGTAAATGAGCAGAATGACTTCTTGGAGGTTGTTGTGAACGGAAAGGTAAGTAATTTTTCATTTGTACCAACTTCAACAACAGATATTAATTATACGAAATACTATACCCAAAAATACTATAATTATTATCCCTATCTAATCAATTTTACATGTAAGAAACCAGATCACTGTCCTCCTGAACCTATAAATTTTACAACAAAGGATGAAAGATTTTATAACATTACATCAAAAAAACGAACAACCTACGAGGACGTTTTCATCGTTATTAATATGAGCAATATTACTTTCACCCCTACCCCTACACCGACAATCACTCCAACACCAGAATACATCAATGCCACAGCACTGATCAGATATCCAAATAAAAAGGAAATCTATGACATCGTATTAGAGATAATGGATAATAGAACTGATCATTATCGTGAATGGATTAGTGAAAGAACTCTTGTGGAAAATATTACATTGAATGAGACTTATGGCACAAATTTTACAATTAATATATTAAATGATATAATATCGAATAATACATCACAATTTTACGATTTTTATTACTCAAATGTCCAGTCAACAACAATGGATCCATCAAAAAATTTATCAAATTATAAAAATGCCACAATCACTAACAAAAATAATTATTATCCCCCTAGAATTGGCTCCCTCCAATATGAATCTGCGAACAGGTATTGGGTAAATCAAAATTTACTCTATGAAATGGGAGGTTTATTTTTAAATCAACCATCCGATCAGGGTTCATCAGTAATGTTGGTTCCATCAATTGCAGTAACACCCATAAAAAATCCTTCCAGTGATGACTATGACTTAAAAGTAAGTATTAACAACATTCGGATAACAGATACAGAAGATATTAGCGGTTCAGTCAGTGCTCAGATCTTTACTAAAGTTGATCAAATTCATCACAATATATTTAATGGAACGATTGAACTAACAGGTTTTGGAACTAAACCAACCGATGGATCAATACAATATTATAAAATAAAAGAAGCAAATGAACCAAACGCCCATGCAATATGGCTTCAATTCATCCCCGATGATCCAAGAGTAACGAACTCAAATTCTCCTCCAACAGGTACATTAACACCAGCGGATAAAGACCGGATGATAACTTCTACAGAGTTATGGAAAAGAGGGTTTGATCAGATAAAAACTATAACCAATAAAACGATTTCAGACGACCCGGCTATTGGAGGATTTAGTGGATATATTTACTCATTCAGGATAGAAGATAATACCCAGGAGAAGTATTCAGCAAATTTAATTATTGGTGAAAAAGCCGGTCAAGAGCTACCCAAAGGTGGAAAATGCACACAAACAACATATGATAGCGATACATGTCTAGAGGCAGTTAGGAATTATATAAATAACGCCCATTTGACTGAAAAACCATTTATTCTGGATTACACAGAATCTGAAGTCTCCCTTGTCATGCAGAGTGGGGCACTCTAATGGTATATGACCATGCTATTTCAGAAATCATCGGGGCCATTGCACTCATGGGCATCATTGTCGCAGCCTTTGGTATTTTCTCTGCTATTTATCTGCCCATGATCAAACCAACTCAGATACCGCAGGTAAAATTGAGTGTTGCATGCAGTGAAAACATTAATAATTTTGATTCTGAGTTTCCATGTACACAGGGCTCTTTCAGTTGTCATCCTATTAATGATCCTTTTGATAGTCAAACATGTGAAGAGGATTGCAAACTCCGGGATTATTCAAAAAATCAGCAGTATCAATCAGGCGATTCTTCAAGTGAAGTATTAAGATGTATGGAACATTGCCTTGCTCCAATGTGTTCAAATCTTGCAGAATGTGGAGTAATCTACATCTGCCATAACGGAGGTGATTCTCTTGATATTGATAGCATGAAAATTTTGGTAAATGGATTAAATGTTGAGAGTACCAAATGGGAAAAAAAAGAAATATCAAGTAATGAATTTAAACCATATAATTCTTACGATAAAAATTTTAGTATTGGTACAGTGTTAAGGATTCAAAATCCCCCATCACCAGTAGATCGAGTGATGGTAGTATACAATTTACCCTCAGAAAACGAAATAACATTGGTCCTGAACCAATTTGGGACTGATGTGAATTAACTTCCATAAAATAACTAAAATATAAACTTAAAATTTGGTTTAATTTGATATTTTTACAATTAGCGTATGCGTAATTAATGAAATTACTTTTAACTCAAGCTAAATATTCTCAAAATATGCGAGATACTGAATTTTTCGGACAATTTTACACATATATTTGATTGCCTATAAACGATTTTTTGATATCTTAGGAAACATATATATTCTTATATGACAACCACTCTGTCTGTCATATGGGGGTATGACAATGAGGCACGAAATCGCAGTATCAGAAGTTATTGGAGCGGTTCTTCTGATAGGCGTCGTTATGTTAAGCATGGCAATTATCGGGGTGATTATGCTCTCAACACCGCCACCTGAAAAAACGCCAAAGGCATCACTTACATCATACTGTGTGAAGTGTGATTTGGATGGAAATTATGAAATAATTCTCTATCATGGTGGGGGAGAATCATTTTCGCAGAATCAGGTGAAATTTATCCTTTATTTAGAAGATGGAAGTTCAAAAGAAATTTTTCCATGGTGGGTATATGAAGGGACACCTGAAGATTGTATGTTTTCGGACATTGGTGATAGCAGTTTATCATCAAGAGATTTTTGGAATTCGATTCCGGAATGGAAAAGTGGGCAAACATTAAGGTTTAGGGAGAAGGTTTTATCTAAACCAATTGGAATGGAGATTCGGCACTACCCATTCAGATCAGCCATGGTCAAAGTAGATTTTAAGGACCAGATCAAAAACGCCCCCTGTGTCGAAAATAACGAGTCTGCGTCATGTAAAGATCCCACTGGAGAATTAATTCCGGTTCTTATTAATCCAAGAAAAAAGGGTGATCCTGGCTGTAATCCTGCCGGGTGTGATGATGGCTCATGTTATGCATGTTTTACGTATTCCATGCATGATGATTCAACAAAACCGTATTATTTTGAGGTTCAAGCCGAAAGACCATTAAAACCATGGAACTACTTTATTGGCAATAATAGTGCAGTTACACATACAAATTTTAGCAACAACGGAAGTATGAAAGATGTTATTAATGTAACTTTTTTCAATAAAGTTCAATGGTGGCTTGGAAGAACAAAAAGTGAGATTGCAAGATGTGACTAAAAATGATGAAGGATAATGGATTATCAGAAATTATTGGAGCATTGATACTGGTTGCATTGGTTATCACAGGAATCGGGATAATTGGAGTTGTATTATTATCAACCCCTCCTCCAGTATCAAAAGAAAAAGTGGTTCTTAGCTCTTCCTGTATGCAATGTGACACAAATTCCTTCATCATCGTAACCCGTCATGAAGGAGGTGACGTTATCGATCCTCAAAAAATGAAGTTTTATTTATCAACAGAATATTTTAATCGGACATTTAAGGAAAGATTTGAAATCGCACCTACATGGTTTTACCCAGCAGAGATTTATTCTTCAATGGATAAGGTAAAAATTTGCTCTCCGGGTGATGATTATAATCTTACCTACAAATATAATGAAAATGTAAAAAGCATGAAAAACGGAGATGTGATTGTATCCTGGTATGTTATGAAAAAGAATTGATAATTAGGTGATTTGTATGAACAAAAATGTGATTTTAAGTGTTATCATTATAATTGCGGCAGTATTTATGTGCTTTACTATCGCATATGCAGAAGTAAATGTAACAAACACAGGAGAGGGAAAACCTAAAGCGTTAGATATTTACATTGGTGAATTCCCCTATAGTTCCTCAATTGGAGGAAACATCACTTCTGCCTCTAAAGAAGAGGTACCTAACGAATTTAAAGTAATAAAGGACGACCAAAAATTTGATGAACCAAGCTGGTTTAACGACACTGCTCCAGAGGTTCCAATTACTCCAACACCGACAGCAACTGAGGTCATTCCTGTAGACTTGGGTGGCGTAGGAGCATCTGTTTGTGTTATGGATGACACGACCCCAGTAATTGTTGATTTTGCATACTCATCGGCTGGATATAAAAATGTATTCAAACTATCAGATCCGAAGGTAATTGATTTAGGCTGGTCACAAGGGGAAATGCCAAATGGTCGAACTGGGACACCATTTGGAACTAATTGGAGTCTTGGCACATTCCCTATTGGGACAGAATTAATCTTTTCTGATACAGCAAATGGGAAAACATATTTCACAGGTCCTGCATCAAGAAATCCTGATAAGTTAGCTCATGCAGCGATTACCTTTAAAAACAGTGGCACACATCATCGATACCTTGTGAGTTTTGAAGATTTCTGGAATGGGGGAGATAAAGACTATAATGATTTAGAGTTTTACCTCAGTGGTAATTTATCTACAGGATGTACACAAGGTGGAGATACAGGAAGTGGAGCACTTATTCCCATATATACCGGCACCGTATGTAAGTGTAATTCAAAATATAAAGATGGAAATAAGTATACATGCGTCGCACAATTTACCTATAATAGTTCTGCAAATAATATTGTAATTCCAGTTCATGAATCCAGTCTTCCATGGAACGAATTCACTGGCTCAGGAATGGTTGAGCAATACCGGTGTCAGCCGACAACATTCTATATAGATGCTCATAATGCTCCATTTTGGACAAATAGATTCTGGAATAATATTAAGTGGAAATTAGGGCATGATCAAAGTGTATTGGTGAAATGTGAAGAGTCGACACCATCCTGTGAATCACTTGGATACAATAGTGATGTTGTGTGTGTTGATTGTAAAAGCAATAATAATAAAAGATAATTTTCACATCTATCTCCTCTTTTTTTGAATTGTTTAATCAGAGTCAGTTCTATAAATTTCATGATGAAAACATTAAAAAAAGGTAATTATTATATTTCAACTCTGAAATAATGAAGTATACAAAAATCATATAATTAGATCTTTTTTCTGCAAGTTTGACTCAACCAATTTTTAATTAATTGACTCAAAAAACGTTTTTGTTAATTATGTAAAATTATTCACTCATATTCTGGAAATCTACAATTTTTTGCTATAAAGAAATATTGATTACACTAATGACATAACTCCAGAATCTGTATTCATGATAAGATCCAGATACAAAACAGTATATCATAGCAATCATAAAAGATCTAATAGATGTGAAATACATCTGAATATAGTAACAGCACCTAAATCCCCATTTCAACGACATCTCTTGAATACAATAGTATAATCAAATTCACAAATAAAAACCAAACAACCTTTCCAGAATTTTCCAGATAAAAAACTCAAACACCATCCCCCTCCAAAAGAACATCTCATGACTTCCATTCAAACCCCTGTAGAAAAACCCACAGATAATAAAAAACCAGCAAATCTCCTTCCAATTACCGAAAAATCAGATAGGATTAGCTTAACCCCGGCCATCATGACCTCTCTTGATCCTGGTGTGCATGTGTGCAGATCCACATCCATTGTTTATACCGGAACAAATGACACGAGCCATCGGCATCATACCCACAGCCACGAAACTTACATCGACCAGATCTCACCTCTATCCCTCACCATGGAGCCTTTCACCCGGCGAACACAAAATGAAATTATTACCCTCACCATACACACTCACCGGACAGATACTACATTTAATCCAAAAACTATCCCACCAGAAAAGGACATCCCATGACCACCATACAGATACCCAATAAAACCCCGGATATTAAAAGACCAGCAGGTCTCCTTCCAAGGACCAGGAAATCTGATCGGAGGAGCAGAAGCCCACATGTGTATATCACTGTCGGATACTGCTATGCATCTATGCACACCTATGCACGAGCTATGCACACGAACATGCATAACAAAGAAGGTCATGGTTCAGATGGTTTCTAAAAATATGAATACATGTAAGATTTCAATTCTGCTATGCACACTTCGGAAGGTGCATGTACACCTCATCGGAACTATAACTGAGCCCTCTTGTACGATCATGAAAAGTATGCATACAATACTACTAAGTCATGTAATTTTAGTTAATTTAGAATTTTTAGAGGATATTAAGGCTCTTTGCTATGCACACCAATGTGCATAACCGGTGCATAGCTGTGCATAGTATGCATGCACCCCTTCCATACAGTGAAAGATACAGAAAATATGCAGCTGTGGAAATTGTGGTCTCTGCATAGATCTTTGTGAAGTCCGATCAAATAGAGAGGATTTAAGCCGTGAACGGTATTTGCACCATATAATATGGAGAAACTCTTCGGAACGTTGTGGTATTCACAATACAAGCAGCGAGAGAATTATTCCAGGCAGAACGAAAAATATGTTCTGACCTGCAGGGTCAATATACAGCCATAAAGAATCTGGGCATTGTATCCAAACCCGGTCCGGAAAATGGATAATACCCGCTGATTTCACCAGAATACACAATTTTTATTCGATTCATTATCTGGCTCCCTCCTTACTCCGGGAGTATTCGAAAATTCCTGTTCGCAGCCATCACCCGTTCAATCCAGTATATCTGGTAATTCACGGGAGAGGAGATTCAGTAACTAATCTGTCCGGATAAAACCGTTTCTGTGGCACGATCATGGGACACGACATGGAAAAGGGTATGATTCATTACTTCCAACACAGCATTATGGGCGGTAAATTTCGGTTATTCAACTTCCTCTGCCTGATCTCCATTTTCTATCTTCATATCTGGCAGAAATTTTCTAGTTTAATCGTTTCCTGGCAGTAATGAGAGAGGTGAGGATATCAAAGATCGGGTTTCCAGATAGTAAAACCTGGCAAAACATTAAAATCGCTATCATTGGAAGCGATATTAAATATATTATGGGTTTTTCCAAAAGCAGCAATATATGCGTCTTTTGCTAATAGGCCATACTTTTTTGAAAAATAAAATGAATCGGTGATTGTTGTTTCTGTTTCATAGATGATTGTACAATTTAAATCGGATATTCTTTCAATCCAATCCCAGGTAGTAGATAAAATAGGTTGTTGATCTAGTTTTCCTTCAGACGAATGACTCAATCCATTTTTCAGATATTGAATAACTTCAGAACGGGTTTTTCCATACCCCTTTTGAATTAATTCTGCCATCATAAGAGAATGAGTTAATTCATTCAGAACAATTGAGGGAATAAAACCATGAAGTTTGTTTTGTTGGATTTTGGAAAGAAAGAGTTTACAAGAAGGACCATAATATTTGTGTGCAAGTGCAAAATATACAAGAATATTGGTATCAATGATTAATTTTGTTCCATTCGGAATTTTTGAAAGATTATTCAAAATTTTCTGACTCCGCCAGATCTTCAATAATTTTGGGATCAGATATACGAAAGGCACCATACATATCGTCAATTACTCGAACTCGCCTGACAATTACTTCAACCTCCTCACCATCAGGGATATGTAATGAATCTTGCATTATTAAAGTATTATTTTTTACGATTGCTTTTGTCATAACTTGAATAATAATATGACTTATGCATTATTAGGTTTTCTCAACATCGGACCAACGCAAAATAAATTATAAAGGGGATATCTATCCATGTATCATACATCCTACAACAGAAATCTTTTTCCGGAATCACCATTTCGAACCTCACACCGGCCCCCATATTTCCAAAAAAGAGAGAAAAACGCTCATAAAAAAACCTCTGCAAGAGAGTGACCATTTTGTAAGATATATTCCTTTAAATCAGGATGTTTTCGTGACCATCTCTGAAATGACATTATAAATCGTTCATTCCAGACTATTCGAGTCAACTAAATCTTTCCATAAATCATTTATTGAGCCTTCTTTACATGAGCCCGAATAATATTCATTAAGTGCTTCATGGGCTTCTCGTGCTAACTCTTCTCTTTTCTGCTCAATAAGACGTTTATGGAGGATCTCTTCGATGTATTCCTGTTCATCTGTTGATAAAGAATAAATAACTTCTAGAATTTGCGATATTTTCGGGGTCGCAATCGACATAATTGTAATATATCGCTATCACTCTATTAGTTTTTTGCCACACAAATCAAAAGCAACTATGTATACCATCGCATTATTCCTTTATCCAGCTTACGAAACCCCGCTCTAAAAAGAATCCGCCGTGGAGATTAAGCCCCTATCTTATCACATAACCAGGGAAAGAAGATAAACTCCTCCATCAGGTCATCAAATAGAAAAAATTCTCAGATTCAATATCAGTCCATATTATGCCCTCTGAACAATCTCTACCGGATAAGAACCATTATATAGAGAAAAATATATGTAATTCTATAGTGATGACAGCTAAAACAATACTCGTTCAGATCCGAATGCCTGAACAATTGGTACGTACCATTGATTCTCTTCAGGACCAGGGGATATATACCAGTCGGACGGAAGTAATAATGGATGGAGTGAGGAGACTGGTAAACGCATACCAGACATCTGACCCACTCAAACAGGCAGTTATCCGATCTCTTCATGGAAAGAAAGCGAGCATATCATTCCGGGATATCCAATCAGAATATGATGCAGAAGAAGTCGAATCTTCTTTAAAAAAAGCATTGAAAACCAGTTCTATCGATACGATAATTGATGAGGGGAGAAGATGATCCTCTGTGACACAGATGTTTTTGCAATATATCATTTTTTCACTCATGACTCAAGATATCCGGCAACAAGGAATTTTATCGAAAACAATGAGAATATAAAATTCTGTACAACTGTATATAATCTACTTGAACTCGCTGGAATTCTCGCATCAGGTGGAAAAGGAGAATTAGGTGAAAAACTTTTCACAACCTATCTGATTGCAGAGGATATGGAGATCCTTTTCCCAAAAATTGGTGTTCTTTCAGGGGAAATTTTCTGGGAAGAATATTCCAGACAGGTCATGGATATCATGAAGCGAGGAGTTAGGTATGGAGATGCAAAAATAATCTGGCTTGCAGAAATGCATTCAGTATCTCATATTGTCACTTGGAATATCAAACATTATACAGGAAAAACTTCTCTTCCCGTTCTTATACCTGAAGAACTCGAGAAAATCAGAAAAAAATAACTAAAAACGTCTCAATTTTATCTGCGAAAATTGAATAATAATAGTGAATAGCGAAGTATATACGATTCTTATTTATTTTAAGAAATAAATCGATAATAATGACCTTTGATGAAGTAATCTCTATTCGCTCAGATATTGTCGATCGATTGGATGAATTACGTCAATCTCCCGATGAAACAATGAGTGATATCATTGAGCGACATCCATCTCGCAATAGATGATGAAACCATATCAGATGATGAATGGTTGGAGATTGAAAAGGCTGAACAGGAAATCCGGGATGGAAAGGGAATTCCAGGGGATATGATTTTGAAAAAGTTTGGAATTCCTGACACATAATATTGATTTTTCTCCAACATCAGTAAAGCAATTATCTAAACTCCCTGAATCGATCTCAAAACGAATTATTCGAAAAATATACTCAATACGTGATGAACCAGGTTCTTTCTGTGAACCTCTAACAGATCATCAGGGATTATATAAATTAAGAACTGGAGATTATAGAATTATCATGAGAATATTAAAAAATGAACTTACAATTCCAACTTTAGACCGGCAGGCATCCATTCCACCCAAGGCACTCAGGCATAAATTGGGTATTTAATGAAGAATAAACCCGGGTATCAGCCTCCAAATCAATCACTATTTCACCTTTCATCTCCAATAGTATGGTATTATATCACGCCCTATTGAGAGATTTGGCTGATATCAACTGGACAAAAAATGACCGATCATGATCATCCATATAAGAGGCTTTTTAGTCATCCAGAGATGATTGCGATCTCATCCGTGGGTTTCTTCACCAGGAACTTGCCGAGGTTTGCGATCTGAGTACTTTGAAACGATGTAACGGGACTTATGTGACTGATGATCTGAGGGAGCGGGAAGATGATATCATCTGGCAGGTCAAATGGGGAGATACATCTCTTATTCTGTATCTTCTCATTGAGTTTCAGTCCCAGCCAGATCCATCAATGCCGGTCCGGATAATGTCATACATGTCCCTGCTCTGGCAGGATTTAATCAGGACGAAACATATTGTACCTACGAAACCACTTCCTGCAGTTATTCCTTTAGTATTATACAACGGGGATATTCCATGGGAGATCCCTGCCAATATCGGGGACGCTATCGGTGAGATGCCACGAGGATTAAAACATATGCGACCCTCTGTCCCGTATATCTTACTTGATGAACACAGAGTTAATGTGGATAAACAGGTTGAAGAGAGGAATCTTACCGCATCACTGTTCAAACTTGAACAGTCATCCACAAGCTATGAACTGTATGAACTTGGTGAGCGGCTGAATGCATGGATGGCAATGAAGGAAGAGCTTGAAGAGTTACGGAAAGATTTTAGTCTGGTATTTGAGTATAGTATATTACCAGGCCATGAAGAGATAAATAATCCAAATCCATTTAGAGGGGACACAATGATATCAGAGAAAATTAACCGGTGGATTGCTGAATACAAAGCAGAAGGAAAGGCAGAAGGAAGAGCAGAAGGAAGAGCAGAGGGTATTATTATTTTATTAAAAGAGCATTTATTAAATAATAGACTCACCAAAGAAGAAGTGAGAGCAGATATCGAAAAGCTACAAAAAAACGGGGTTATCTCACAGGATGATCTTCAGCGTGCAATCAAAGAATTAGGGATTTAAATTAAATATAAACCATTTTTGATATCTTAATACACTCATGAGGCCATTCAATAATCGGACAAATCAGAAATAATTCTAATATTGAAAGTTACAAATTATACTGAATTCTTTTATCATCCCAGACATTTCAGATATTTTTTCACTCATGACTCAGGATATCAGACTACAAAAGATTATCTCGAACATACCGGGAATGAAATTTTTTGAATAAATAATTGAGAATCACAGATATATGAAGACGCAAAGAGAAATCACACAACAACTACGAACCTTACACCTTGAGGAATTACAGGAAGAGTTAAAACGTATTTCCGGGCATTTTATGGAGATGGGTGCATTGAAAATTATTCTCTTTGGATCCTGTGCAACCAACACCGCCGGACAATTGAGTGATCTAGACCTCTTCATTGTGATGGATACCGATCTCCCATTTATTGAACGATTAATGTATTTCTATAAAACAATACTTCCATCCGTTCCAACAGATATACTCGTATATACACCTGAAGAATTCGATAGGAATAAAGATAATCCTTTTATCAGAGAAATAATCAAAAATGGAAAGATAATCTATGAGAAATAAACCGATTACTGAAGGCTGCAGATGGCTTATGCAGGCAAAAGCTGATAGGAAAGGAGCACAGGTGCTCCTCGATGCTGAATGCTACCATCTGGTCTGTTTTTTGTCACAACAGATCACGGAGAAAGCTCTGAAAGCGTTTCTCTATGCCCAGGGAGAAGAGATCGTCACCGGCCACTCTATTGAAAAACTCATTCGAAGATGTGGAGAATATGACAAAGAGTTTCTTTCCTTGCGTAATGAAGCAGCACCGCTTGATGGACTGTACATACCGACCAGATATCCAAATGGAGTCCCAGACAGCATTCCTGCTGATATCTACACCAAACCTGCTGCATTAACCGCACTGAATATTACTGACCAGATTATGGATATGGTTGGGAACTGGTTTGACGCCCAGGATTGCAGAGAGTGTTAAAGGAACATCTTTCCGGAGAGAATACAGAGGTTACCCAATTGCAACCTCCAGACTTGTCACATGTATTTTTGGTGTAACTTGATCTGAATTTCAGACCGGGATGCAGTTTCAAAAAACAATTCAATCGCCTCCCGGAGATTATTACGGGCATCCAGAGCTGAATCCCCCTGACTTGCGATATCCAGTTCAGGACATAACGATACATATCCATCTCCTTCACGTTCAATAATTGCCGTAAGTTGTTTTAACATACTATTATCTCTTGAATAAATTGGGTAGTTTTTCTATCTCCTATGAAAATTATTTGCAATCCATGAATTAATTTCGTACGATGGAAACTCAATTTTCTTGGATTTCAGGTAGTACTTACGCAGAAAGAACAATCTGCCAACGTATCATAATTTTTTTCGTTCGAAGGTAGGGTGTTGGTATTTCCAAACCTTAAAGAAAAGTTTCCTTTTCCGTGAGTCCTATCAGGTGAGAACTGCTTTGTTATTTAGGAATTTTCGAGCAATATTTACACAACACCAACACATACATACCGTATGGTTTCTTTCTTTGGTGATAGAGACAGTTTGTATGCTATTGGTGACGGGTTCGACCTCATCGGCGGCAGACTTTCAGACATTACAATAGCGGATATCTATGAAGAGATCACGAACCTGGAAAAGGAGCACCCGGATGATCGTCGTATCCTGCTGACACGTGAATTATTACTCACCCTCCTGGGAGACCATGAAGAGGCAATACAACTTCTGAAGGGAACCGGTGACCTGGAACAGAACCCGTTCTCTCAATTCAGGATAGCCAGGCATCTTGGAGCACTCGGAAAACATGAGGAGATGAACAATCTCCTCGCTAGGCTCATCACAAAACAGGATACTCCAGGCGATCAGTTGATTGCGTTCCTCGCTGCCGGAACACTTGATAAGAAAAGCGAAGCAGTATACCTGTGGAAAAAAATTATCGAAACCGAAGACCTTGTTGATCTCATCATTGATGAAGAGGTCCTGGAATACCCGGATGATTTTTCATGCCTCCTTTCTTTGCCCATTGGCTTATCCGTCATCGGACTTGAGATCCTTCAAAAATATAATATCCGGGAGAATTATGAGGTAGAGATCTATGCATTTGTGTATTTCATAAAGATAATGCTGGACTGCATAACCGATCATATCTATCAGACACTGACCGATGAAGGACCATATGAAGCGTTGCCAGGATTTATCGTAGCCGAAGCAATTGCTGATGAAGGATATTCCCTTGCATCAAAATTTTTCTCCTTCACTCCGATTCATAATACTGCAATAGATTTACACATACATACCAATCTCAATGAAATAAAAAAATACACGTCAGAATATTCCATCGGAAAGAAACTCATAGAATCACTCCATACCGATGCCATACATGACCCGCAATTTCTCTCTCATTTACGGGAAGAGACCGGAGGAAATGAGTTTCAGATATTTGAAATGCTGCTCCATCTCAGGAATACAGGACTTTCAGATCTCATAATGCCCCTGATTGAGGAGATGGAGAAAACAAATTCAAATATTCGGATGGAAACCCATGAACAATCCCGGATGAGGAATGCATTATGGGATTATACCATGGAAGGGAGATACACAAGAAATGATCCGGAAGATAATCTTCAGGATACACTCAAACAATTGTGGGAAAAAGGAGATAATACAGAAACGTTTGAGTTCCTGTCCGGGCATATACGAGCAGGCAGACTTCTCTCTGAATCCTCCTGGGCTTATTTTCTGGCAGGAAAACTCGGAAGGTTTGATGAGCTGACAGATTTACTTCCCATGTATAAAGAGATGAAGATGAACGAAATTGTATATCTCCTGGAAGGATATCAGCATCTCATGCACAAGGACCTCAAGCCGGGTCTGAACCTGATTGAGAGATCTATCCAGGCAGGACTCTATGAACCGATTGCCATGGTACTTCTTGCACGATTCCTGAACAAGGCAGGATATCCAAAACGGACGATCGGGATCTGTGAAAAACTGCTGAAAAAATCATTTCTGAAGGCAACTGAAGTGTATCCTATCCTGGTTGAAGCATACCGGATGCAGGGGAAAGAAAAGGAAGCAGCAGCAGTTGAAGAGAGATATAAAGACTGCGAGTGAGTCAGTATTTCTAATAAATCACCTTAAACCCTTTTTTTGCTCAAGATACCAATCGCAATCCAGGGCTGTACTTATCGTTTTTAATCCTGCCAGAAACCAAATTAAATCACCAGATGTGATCTATCAACAAAAAGAAAATTTATCTCATTCTGACACGATATGATAATCATGCTCGCTGAAGGGAGAATCGCATCTTCGGCCAAAAAAATACTAAATGTGGAGGAACCCTCACGAATTATTCTCTTTGGCTCATATGCCAGAGGTGATGCAACCGAAGATTCAGATATTGATATTCTTGTTCTTGTGAATAATCCTGAGAACAGAGGGAGAAAAATGGTTGAGTATCGGAATGCAATAGGAAGGGTCGCTCCAGGTATCGGGGTAGATATTCTTGTATACAGCGAAGAAGAGGCATTACATCCTGTACCAGGAACTGTGTTATACTGGGCATTACGTGAAGGAAAAGTGTTGTATGAATCAAAAAATTGAGAGTCAACGGTTTTCTGAAACCCTTCCAATATACTTTGCTTCCCTGTCCGAATCCCAGAAATATCGAATATTTCCATAATCAAAAGCTACAAAAGGCCCGAATTCTTTTTGTGCCCATTTTCCTCATATACCCGACAATACTCATTATCAGCCGGATATCCGAACCTTCATCATCATGTTCCCATGTCCGAGTCGAATAACCACAGCGAACAACGATCAATACTTATCGGAATGTAATTGGCAAAAACCTGACGCTTACTATTAATTCGGGTAAAAAAGATAGCATTCATCTCTGAATCAATAATTGGATGAATTATACTCAAGAAGTAATTGGAAAAACCTTCCTACTTAAAAAAGTGTCTGCAAATATCAAATAATTTTTTAAAACTATACAACCCTGATTACTCCTTATTTAGCTGTCCTTTTTTAGAAGTTCCATGGATATAATGATCATGCTCTGATGACCAATCAGGAGGGCCCTCTATGATCCCGGTATACTTATCTAATACTGCCCAGATATCTTCTGATTTTTCAGGTTCGTTGATAATTATTAAAAGAATAACATCAGTACCATCCTTGAGATCAATCTTGTCAATAGGTTCGAAAACAGAACCGGTAAAATGTGCACGGATCGTCTTTATCATAATCTAATATTATCCATTAATTCATTAATCCGTTTATAATTTCTCATGAAACCGTCAATTTAACCCAAGAATTTTTAATTGTCACCAGAGAAGTATATGAAGTTATGACAATCGATATCCCCCCTCCGGAATTACCATCTCAAACCTGACACCCTTCCCATATACCCCGCATTCCCTGATCCGAATCCCGGTAATATCCAGAACCTCCCGGATCAAAAATAACCCAAGACCTGAATTCTTCCCATGTCCCTGGCTGAATACGATCTCCTTCTCATCATCAGGAATTCCCTGCCCATTATCTTCATATACCAGACAATACTCCTGACCGACCGGATATCCGGAAATACGGACTGTCGTCACCCCATTCCCATGCCGTAAGGAATTATCAAGCAGATTGTAAAATACCCGGGAGAACATCAGGTCAGCATACACCATGAGCCCTGAAACATCAGGAGAAAATAAAATCGGTGCAAGAAGACGGGCAATATCCGGCTCTTCAAACACCGATTCGACCGATATCCACTTTGGTGCTTCGGTCCCCATATCCTCATACACCCCGGTAAAGGAGATGATCTCCCCGATGGTATCTCCGGCATGCACTATTCTATCAAGCGATTCAGTATCCGGCTCATCTCCTGACTCCTGAAGAATCCGGGCATAGCCATTCACGACCGTCACCCAGTTCAGGACATCATGCCTGGTGATACTCGTGAGAAGATTCAGTTTCTTATTTGCCAGACGAAGACTCGTTTCCGCAAGCCGGCGTTCAGAAACCTCATGGGCAAGATCCAGGTTTATCTTTTCCAGTTCTTCATTCCTGGCTGAAAGTTCCTGCTTTGATCGTTCCCGGTCGGTAACATCAATACAGAGAAGGAGCCTTCCACACCCTTTTTCAGGCATTCTCTTCCGGTTCACCGGGGAAACCCGAAACTCAATCCACCGGTCACCAATATGGGACAGCCGGTTTCTCCCATCTGAACAAGACGACCATTCATCTCCACAATCAGGAAAGAGGGGTGAGAGATATGAGACATGCTTTCCCACAACACCGGAAGTCACCGGGAGGAGTTTCATTGCAGCAGGATTCAATTCCACTATCCGGTCCTGTTCATCGATCACGATCACCCCTTCCTGCATATCCATGATGATCTGCTCATGAGCAATCGGAATCAGATCAAAGAGCAGGTGCCGGGTAATTGCATAGATGAGGACCAGGCCGGTCAGGGTAAATGATATGGGAGTAAAATCAATTCCAAAGAATATTGGTGAGGCAAACGCATAGAGCAGACTTGAGATGACAGGAAAGAGCGAACTGACAAATACCAGCCACATCTGAACGGCATATACCGGGGCTGACCGTATCACCGCATGAAGCAGCACACCGGCAGCGGCAAAATACAGCAGGAGACTATAGATGATCTCCACCCAGTACCAGGCCCCATGAACATAAAACAGAGAGAACCCGGCCAGAATAGTATCGACAAGGTAAATCTTAGGCCAGACGAGACCATGAATTGGGAAGGTTGCAGAAAGAATGAAACTGATTACCGGAATGATCAATAGAAGATATACGGCCTTCTTTGGAATCCGGTCTCCATTCCGGGTGAACTGAAGGACAAAATAAAGAAAGAGGACCGGCACTACCAGGTCGATCACCGATACTACCGACCAGAATAATTTATACCCAATCGAGGTTGAGATCGCTTCAAAGAAAGAGGTGCATGACCAGCAGAAGACACCGATCATAAGATACAAAAATGCCCGCATGACCTTGTCAGATGGGCGATGAGATGCATAACCAGCCAGGGCAACTGATATCAGAGAGGATAGGAGAAGAAGGCCGGCATAGAGTGAAAACTGCATATATTATCCGAGTTATTTCAGGTACGGTATGAGATAGCTCACATATTTTCCCTGATAAAATATTAAGTGCTTCTGGGACCTGATTTTTTACCCGCATGACTGGATGAATGTCCGGGTAAATCCCGAATAATTCAGAAAATTTCAGATAAATTCTGGTGAATGATTACATTACGGCTGCATTATCCACAGCAAAATTCGAAGGTATTGAAGAGAAAGAACCATATTATGGTGAAATACCTTCATTACCCGGTTTCTGGTCAACAGGTGATTCACTTAAAGAGTGTAAAAAAGTCCTTCATTCTGTCGTGAAAGAATGGATTGCCCTTTGGATACGATTTGGATAAATTACCTTCCACACATGGATAATTATATCTGACCTTCTCCCCTGTTTTATCGATTTAGAGAAAAAACAATACGATCAAACGGTAATATATATCGAGATGAGATTATCCGAAGGTGAGGTATCGCTCATTAAAAAAACGATATATTCGTTTGATCCCTCCGCCCGGGTTATCCTTTTTGGTTCAAGGACCGATGATTCTCAGAAAGGAGGGGATATAGACCTCTTCATCATTTCAAACAAAATTTCAGGAAAGGAAAAACGTAATATCCGAATAGCACTTGAAGATAATCTGGGCGAACAAAAGATCGATATCCTTATTGAACCAGAACCAAAAACTCCCTTCGCACGAATTGCCATGAGAGAGGGAATTGAACTATGAACCAGACTGATGCTCTTGATCTTCTTATTCAGACAGATACGTACCTGCAGGAGAGCAAAGAATGGCTCTTGCATTCATATCAGATATGCTCAGGAATTGGGAAAAAATCAGCATACTCCATTGAAGAGATGGACGCATTCGAAGCGTTGAGTAGCAGATTTGCCCGTTCGAGTGATATTCTCATCCAGCAGATGTTTCGAACGATTGGGGTGGTGGAACTTGAGCCAGGCGGGAGTGTTCTGGACCGGATTAACCGGGCAGAAAAGATGGGTTATATTGAATCTGCACATGATGTACGGACAATCAGGGAGATCAGAAATACCATCGTGCATGAATACCAGCATAGCGAGATTATTCAATTGTTTCATGATCTGCTGGATACAACTCCGATACTTCTTGAATCTATTGAATCGACACATGCCTATATCGCACGATATCAGGAGAAGTAATTCAGCCCCTATACTGAATTCAATAATCGAATCATTAAACGGATTCGTGATCCATAGACGCCTCTCTTGCCATATGGACGATTTGCTTTACGGATGAATACCCGATTTTTGTCCCGGACTCTGTAATCTGCTGATGAACGCCAATCTCTGAAAAATCCCCTTTGAAAACGATAAACTGGTTATGACGTGTGGTTGGGTTTTTCCCTATCCAGGTATGACCAAAGAGTTCCTCAAATCTCTTTTCTTGTGCACGATCATAGTAATAGTGAAGCATTGAACAGAAAAGGGATTTTCCAAACCGACGTGGCCTGAGAAAAACCGGGTTATGAATCTCCTCAAGTTTCGCGATAAACCGGGTCTTGTCTACAAAATACGCATTATCCCTGACCAGTTCTGCATAGTTCATGAATCCATACGGGATAGGGCGTTTCACCTGACTCCCCCGATTTCTGAATTCGATATCGATCTTCTGGAAATATATGTCAATGAACCATAAAACCCTGTGGTACATGACCTATACATTCATATCCTCTCCTGCAGAGGATCTCTCATGCAACGGTATCCAATCATGCCCCATCCCCCACATCACACCCTTCGGATTGCAGGCATTCTCGCCATCCTGTATCTCATTAGCTTTTTTTTCATCCCGACCGCCGCTGATGACCAGGCATATGGGCCTGTAAAATTTCACATCCTTGCAGTAAACGACTTTCACGGACAACTCGGTCCTGGACAGAAGATGAATGGATCTCCGGCAGGGAGTATCCCGGTTCTTGGTGGATATCTCTCTGATGCAATCGATACCTACGGAACAAATACCACCATAATTGCCCTTCCTGGTGACATGACCGGAGCATCGCCGGCAGAATCAAATCTGCTTCTCGATGAACCGGCAATACTCTTTATGAACCGGTTTGTAACCGGCGACTGGAAGAAACCGGACACAACAGAGACAACGGGAGTCAGAGTCATTGGAACCCTTGGCAACCATGAATTTGATCGCAACCTCTCCGAATTACAGCGGCTCATAAACGGAGGCGATGATGGGACGAACATTACGCACCTTGTAGATCCCTATCCCGGAGCACTCTGGCCGGTCATTGCTGCAAATATCTTCTGGAATGGAACAGACAACCTCTTCCTTGAGCCATATGTAATAGAGGACATAGAGGGCATCCCGGTCGCATTCATCGGGGCTGTCACGGAGCTAACCGGTGAGATATCTGAACCTGGAAATGTCGAACAAGTCGCCTTCACCGATGAAGCAGATGCCATCAATGCCCAGGTGAAGGTGCTTCAGGAACAGGGTATTCATGCATTTGTCGTTCTCCTTCATGAAGGAGGAAGCCAGACACCCTATGATGGTCCGACACAGGAGACCGGGGATCTCTCAGGCAGGGTTACGTCGATTGTGATGAGACTGGATGAGGATGTGGACGTGGTCTTATCAGCCCATTCTCATCAATTCACCAACCAGTATCTGCCAAATGCCGGCGGGAAACCGACCCTTGTTACCCAGGCATATTCATATAGCTCGGCCTATGCTGATGTAACCCTTGAGTTGGACCCAGAAATGAAGGATATTGTGAACAAGACGGCAACCATTGTCACTGCATATGCTGACCAGGGGGCAGGACTTACGCCGGATGAAAACTCCCAGGAATTGCTCGATGCAGTAAACAGCACCGTTGCACCTCTTATTAGTGAAGTTATTGCGACAACAGACATCCCCCTTACCAGGAATCCGGATGAGAATGGAGAATCACTGCTCTACGATATCGCAACCGATGCATTCCGATGGGATATGAAGACAAACATTAGCATCCTGAATATCGGATATCTTCGTGCAGACATCGATGCTGGTGAGATAACAACCGGCGATGCCTACTCAGTCATGCCATTCCATGACCAGATCTACTCAGTACAAATGACCGGGCAGCAGATCAAAGACCTGCTCAATCAACAGTGGACCCGTACGGTAAAGCCTGACCATCTTCTGCAGATATCCGGGTTTTCCTACTTCTATGATGAATCCAGGGATCCATCAGACCGGGTAGTCAATATCACCATTGACGGAGAGGAGATGGATATGAACGCATATTACACGGTTGCGACAATAGACTTCCTTGCCCATGGAGGAGACGGATATACCATTATGAAAGAAGGGACACTTGTTGGATATGGACCACTTGATGTCGACGAATTTATTGCCTATCTCAGGTATATTCCGTCACCAATTCATGAACAGACTGGTGGAAGAATAAACCGGGTAGATAGCGGTATTGAGCAGGAATGAGATAGAACTATTCTCATTCATCTCTACCCAAAATCTTTTTTATCCGAAAAATTCCTCGATGAATTCAGCTAATTTTTTGGAGAGATGTCCCTTTGTCTTTCCCTTCTTTCCTTTCTTTCCTTTTGATGGAGCAGGTTTCGCTGGTTTTTCAAAAAATCCGGGAAACAACATGACTGATATGGTCTTTCTCACATATTGACGCCGTACCCTCTTTACACGAACCAGCCGGGGGAAGAAGTTCCCTTTCATCTGTTCCAGTGAGGATACCCATCGCATCTCATCAATGAGCGAGATATCAAACCTCTTCAGGATAAGTGCCTCTAGTGAAAATAACGGAGGAATGATGACAAGAGCGGATGTCATCGAGGGAATACAGATCGGAAGTGAGCGTGTATAACACACCGGCAGCAATACCATATCACCATTCCGGGCTGCAAGAATTGGTATGAATCTGGCAGATATCCGGAGCGGGAAGGTCATGCAGAATGGAAGAGGAATAACCGGGATCACTATCCGGTCCCGCTGTACCCGTCCTCGTTTCAGATGCCTGACCGTATGTACTGGTGCTGACAGCAGAAACACAACTCTTGTCGGTAATATACAGCACCGGGGACGAGGGGCCAGGAGAAGACGTGCAGACTGATCCGGATAACAGAATGGACAAAGTCCGGGATACGTACAGAACCAGTGATCAGGATCAGCCGGGCAGGAAACGAGGGAGAGGAATGCATGTTCAGACCGTTCAAACCAGCAGGAGAGGATATCTTCAAGTGATCCAGAACAATCCTGCGATCCTGAAAAGATACTCCTCATCGGAAACGGAATCCGGTCAGGAGAAGGAACAGAGAACCGATATCGGGCTCTTCTCTTAAAGACCTGAACGGGATCACATCCGTCCATCATCATGTTACAGAGAAGGGTTCTGATCTCGGAAAGCAGGGACCTTCTATCTTCTTCATCGGTCCTCACCTGCTCCTGCGATACTGCAAGAACCCGGACTGAACTGTCCGGACCGACAAAAACAGAACGGGGGGACAGGCTGAATGGAGAGAGTCCCATCCGACACATGGAGAGAAGAGCGGAGAGAAGATTTGTGCATGCTGCAACCCGGTACCTGAATGAAAACTTTTCTCCTCTCCACGATGTGCGGGTTTCAGGATCTGCTGCCTCGTGCCAATGAACGTACCGGCTGAAATCAATATCAGGAATAAGATAATGTATCCGTTTTTCAGGCCCCTGGTTCTGGTAGACCATTTTTTCCGGGACTATCACCGATGGCGGTACCTGACTAACCGGGCATGATAACAGGGGAGTGAGGCGGTTCATGCTGATAAGAAGCTGAAACCCGTCCCGGTCGGTTTTTCGAATCTCCCCATGAGAAATGCGAACAATTTTGTCTCCGACATCAAGCGAACATCCCTCATCGTCGATATAGTCCGGTACAATCGGTTTTGTTGGTACCAATACTGATTCAGGCGTTGTTTTTATTTCCGAACCCGTCACCCGTATCAGAACTTTCGGGTCTGCAGCAAGTCTGCCATCATATGAAAATCCCAGAACCTGTGCCCATCGTGAGGGTTCGGGACGGGCCTGCGGGTGCTGGTGACCGGTCACAAATGCCTCATGAAACAGGGCACGGACCGATGACGGAATCCGGTCGTAGGGCGGGGCATAGTCAGGAGGATACAATCCTGGTATCTTTCCTTCATACGCAAATAGGCCACGAATAATCTTATCCGGAGTGGTGGGTGCATCCTCGATGAGCGGTCCCCGTCCCTGGTACGGGTGGGCTCCCTGCATCAGGAACCTGAAGATAAGGACGGCAAGGGCAAACCGGTCAGCAAAGAGCCGGTCAATATCCTGCTTCTCAAATGATCCGTCTATCAGCTCTGGAGGCAGATATTCTCCTGTCCCAACCCGGCAGAACCATGTCCGCGAGGATGACGGGTCTGTTATCTGAAAAGAATCGGTATCGATGAGACATATCTCTCCGCTCGTGCTGATAAAAACATTATTCTCACGAAGATCGCCAACACAGTGTCCGGATGCATGGACCGCATGGACAAGACTGGCAAGTCGTGCTGCTGCCTTCATTGAGAAGGAAAAATCCTGGTCCGGTTTATCATACCAGGCATGCACCGGCATAAACCTGCTGTCAAGGCGGGTCATCAGGTATCCAAGGAACCGTGACGGAGCCTGTGAGAGGATGATACCCGACGGCCAGCAGATCCCTGTACCGACAGGAATCCGGATTGGACTCTTCTGCATGATCCGGATCTTCTCTTCCATCTCAGGACTGCTTCGGTGCGGATGAAATATCTTCACACACCGTGTTTCATCACCTTCCACATACCATATCTCCCCTTCGCCACCGGATTTTCCGGATGATAGTATCTGCAGCTGACCACCATGCTGATCAAGGACCGTCATTCGTGATCTGGTCTTTATTCTGGGAAGACGGATCCGTGCTTTCTCCTGTGCCAGATAGGAACGTGAGATCTCGATATTCAGCGTGAATGGCCCGACATTGGTGATGATCACCAGCGGAACTGATGCAGGAACATGTCCCGGTAGCAGGCGGGTATCCACCCTGATCGTAACCATGGTGCTGTCGGTGACGGAGAATATTGAGGGAATTGCGGTTATCCAGGGATATTTTGAAGGAATAGTTCCCCGAAGGGTTCCTGCTCCGGTGTTCTTCACGATAAGACGCTCTTCGATGATACCCCGGACAGTCCAGGATATGCGAAGTGAAGATGGCATAAACCGGGGAACCGGTCCTTTCTCCTGTGAACGGTGAATGGATACCTCAACCGTCTCCTCTCCGCCATTCGTCTTTACATGAATCCTTCCGATCGGATGTCGGGCTTTCGGGGCTTTCGAAGTGATAACCCTGACCGGGATGACCTGCACCGTCCGTGTCCAGATGCCCCGGGCAGGTATCTCAATCCAGTCACAGAGCGGAACTGCGGTTCCTGATAAAAAACCGGAGCCGGCATTTCTGACCGTCAATGAAAAAGAGATTGGTTCATCTTTCGTAATACCGCAAAACTGGAAGACTTTCTCATCCATCCGAAGCGCCGATACTGGTGTTGGGGCTTTTCTGATCTCAATCTTTACCCGTCCGATTCCACCGGTTGAGAGAATATGAACCGATGACTCCCCACTTGCCGGGGCTCTTTCAGGCCGTATCTCAAGAATTACCCGCTGGATAAAGGTGGTATTCAGATTTGTGTCAAGAACAGTAACCCAGTCTGCATCTGAACGGATATTTCCATACAGGCGTCCCTTTCCCTCGTTCATGATGACCAGTTCTTCGCGAACCGGACCTGATGAGAGAGGAGAGACCTCTATTACGGTACGGTCAATCCGGATTTTTGGTTCTGATCCGGACGACCCGGTCATCAGAAGGGCTCACCAGACAGGGAGAATCCAACGGCCAACGTCATGTCGTCTGATGAGAGTGCCCGCATGCGGGAAGAAGAGAGGAGATCGGCAACCTCGGTATTCAGGTCCCGGCCTTCATGTATGTACTGACCAAGGGATCTGACAAGAGGTACAACAAAAGGACTATATGGGATATAGGCGCCATCCTCCCTTCGGATAAGGGCTCCCTGGCATCCGTCGGTTGCACAGATGATTGCATCGGCTGCTCGATGTGAGATACGACATTGTGACTCCCAGTTCTGTGCGGTCAGGACAGCAGTCTCATTGGCATACTCGGCAGTTCCGGGAACCGAGAGCAGGGATGGTTCGCCTTCTGAAAGGGTGACACAGGCTCCGTCCCCGATATGACCACAGAAGGCACCATCCGGGGTGAGAAAAGCCAAAAGCAGCGTCGTTGCGAAGGATGAGATGTCCAGTCCTTCAGAAAGGGCATGATCATCAATATCCTCCCTCCCGGCACTCATGGCTGACCTGATAAGAGCAGCAATGTCCGGCTCACCGGCCTTATATCCATCTGCGGCATTTTTGACACTGGAAGATACGGCAATATCGGCACCTTTTCCTCCATGTTCTGCGGATGAGAGACCGTCAGCAACCGCGATGATGAGAGCACCGGGGAGGATGACACCGGTCCAGGCATCTTCACATGGTATCTGATCCCGAATATGCCTGGTTCCTGCGACCGAAGCACCACAGGCAAAATACGATCCGGGTCTGGCATGTCCGGCAGTCATTGATATCAGAGCTGAATTACTCCCCAGCCTTCAGGACCAACCGGGTTCTCTAGTGATATCTGTTCACCAATCCGGGAGTCTGATATCTGGGAGAGACTCTTTGAAAGCCAGAGGAACATCTCGGCCCATTTCGCTTCCTTGAGCATGAGCGGGGTCCTGCCCGGAGGAGATATCTCACGGAGCACCGTCATATTGGCCTGGTCAACACCAAGCGCCCAGAAGAGGAATTTGTGATCCCTCTCTCCCCCATGCACCGCCTCAATAACCTTCTCCCAGATTTCGTCACCTTTGCGCATATCAGTCGGCTGACCGTCGGTGATTAAAAATATCCAGGGGCGGTAGTAATCGGTTCCAATGGTCCGGTACTCGGCCTTTCGCTCTTCAACAAGCCTGACAGCCTCAAGAATAGCCTGACCCATGGGAGTATACCCGCCGGCAGAGAGTTCCGGAGGATCAAATGCCGATATGCCGGTGAAGGGCCTGACCAGTTCAACCCCTTTCCCAAAGGTTATCACGGCAAGATCTATCCGTTTTACCGCAAGATCATCCTCTTTCAATTCATCGGTGAGGATGCGAAGGCCCTCGTTCAGCTCTGCTATCTTATTGCCTGACATGGATGCCGATGTATCAAGGACCAGGACCGTGGCACAGTGGGGATGTTGCGGATAGGGGATATCAACGATGTCTTCAAGTTTTTCTAAACCCATTGATTGAAAATTGGCCGGTAACTTATAAAATAATTATCAAACAATACCGGTTATTTGAAGTCAGGAGGGAGCGGTACATAGCTGTGGATCTGCTCCTTGGTATTGGAAATGACCTCCTCGGGGATGACGGTGTTGGTCCTTACATCGCACAAGCACTTCTGGATTCGGACTGGACTGTCATCAATGCAGGCATTGTTCCGGAGAATTTTATCCGTCCGGTACGAGAACGCAGACCAGAACGAATTGTCATCGTTGATGCCGTTCATATGGGACTTTTGCCCGGAAGCATCCGGATCATTCCGCACGATTCTATCAGGGACTATGGGATTGGGACGCATCAACTCCCCCTTACCTTCTTCATTGAGCAGTGTGCCCCCCATTCACACGTCACCTTTATCGGAATAGAGCCCGGCTGCCTAGATCCTGACACACCGCTGACACCCCCGGTTTCCCGTGCCGCCGCTGAACTTATCAGTCTGTTGAGAACTCACCGGTATGATCACCTGCCGGTCCTGGGTTTTTTGGGGAAGCAGGAACAAGATTGATTTTAGCTGCAGGGTACACGTATACAGAATAAGGGGAATGATCATGCAATATGAGAATATCGATAGCGCTGAGATGGCCGAATTGGCTCTGTCACAGGCCGTTGATGAACATATTGAAAAGAGCAAAGAGGCAATAGACCGGATTTCAGAACTAGAGCAGCAGATCCTGCACTGGAATCAGGAAGATATCAGAAAACTCCGCAATGATATTCAGGAGCTTCGGGAACTCCTCAAGAAAAACTTCCAGGTACAGATTGAAAACTTCATTCATATGCGATCCATCCCCGGCATGCGGGTACCTGAAGAAATTCGCCAGCTCTACAAGATAATCTCGGTGGATAACAAGGGGTTTGCCCTCTATGGGACTGAAATGGATAAAATCGCACATATAACAAAGATCACCGAGCATTTCAAGAAACGAAAGGAAGCGGCAGCACAGGCGAAGGCAAAAGAGAAGAAATAATTCTCCTGTCAGGTCAGGCTGGCACAGTGCCGAAGAAGCGCAATACACCCTGTTTTATCAAGCGGTTGGTTATCATTCCCACATTTCGGTGAGTAAATACAGGCCGGACACCCGTCTTTACACCTGCATTCCCTGACCATCTTCTCCGCCGACTCACAGAGCTCTTCATAAATATGATATGCACGTTCCGCAAGACCGATACCCCCTTCGTACCCGTCATAGATGAAGATGACCGGTTTTCCCCTGACCTCTCCGGAGCTGGCCGATGACAGGCCCCCCAGATCCCACCGGTCACAGAGGACATGGTAGGGCATCATGGCAATAAGAGCATGTTCTGCCCCATGGAGAGAACCGCCGACATCACGATCTGCTGACAAGGCACCCATTCCCTCCTGGGAGAACTCGATCCAGACCGATATCGTCTCAAAGGTGATCGGTTCAAGGGAGAGCGGTTCGGTGGAGATGGTCCTCTCATCTATAAGCCGGCGATACCCGTGATAGAGTTCTGATACCTCTACTCTACCCAGACAGAGTGTTCCGGACCTGATCTCCCGGCTCATCAGTCGCTCATGGATCTGAACACCGGTCTGGTGGTTCACTCTGGTATAATACCCCGGATCCTCCTGGGTCGCCAGAATCCGGTGACGGTCAAAATCCCAGCTGCCTACCAGATACCGCTCTCCCTGGTGAATAAGGACCGCACCAGGATGGGCCTCGCGACATGCCTGCCTGATATCCAGCGTCTCAATAACCCGGTTTCTGACCTCCACCGTCCAGACCTCACTGATCTGGGACAATGACACCAGTTCACTTGCCCGCTTTCTCCCGGTGTAGACATACCCCCGCGGAGTCTCTGCAACAAGGCCATTCTCTCCCAGTGCATTAAGATGGTCAATAATCCCTTTTCCAAACCAGCGGATATCAGATACTGGTCTGACCGGAAGTTCAGAAGCGGCGCAGAGGAGCTGTCCGGAGAGGATATAGGGGTTTTTCGTGTCAATAATGGCATGTTCATGGGGGCGGGCAAAGAACTCCTCCGGATGCCGCATAAAAAACTGGTCAAGCGGGTTTTGCATCGCAATAAGAATGGCCAGGGCATCAGATACCGACCGGCCGGCCCGTCCTGCCTGCTGCCAGACTGACATCATGGTCCCCGGATACCCGGTCATTACCACGGCATCAAGAGACCCAATATCAATCCCGAGTTCCAGCGCATTTGTTGATACAATCCCCCGCATCACCCCTGCTTTCAGATTTCTTTCAAGTTCCTGCCGCTCTTTAGGGAGGTACCCCGCCCGGTATGCGGCAATGCTGTTCACCTTGTCAGGAGACTTTTTGTAAAGGTGGTTTTTCGCCCAGACTGATACCAGTTCAGTCATCCGGCGTGACCCGGTGAAACAGAGGGACTGCAGGCCGGCTTCAACCAGAAGAGAGAGGATCTCAGCGCTTTCCGAATAAACCGACCTGGGCTGGACCATCTCCTGATATGGATTATACAGAATAAAAAACCGATCTCCGGTAGGTGCACCACTTCTGTCGATGATCGTCATCTCCCGTCCGGTCAGATTCCGGGCAAAATCAGCAGGGTTTGCAAGCGTTGCCGATGAGAGGAAAAACTGTGGTGATGAGCCATAATGATCACAGATCCGAAGCAGTCTTCTTATGAGAACAGACATACTGCTCCCAAACACCCCCCTATACTGGTGGGCTTCATCCAGGATTATGTATCTGAGCCGTGAAAAGAAGGAGGACCACTGCCGGTGCCAAGGGAGAATCTGATGGAGTTCATAGGGATTTGTGAGGATAAGTCCTGCCTGTGATCTGATAAGAGGCCGGTCATGCTGGGGGGTATCTCCATCATAGATAGCCGGCTGAATAGGCATTCCGGTTGCCTTTTCCAGTTCCTGCATCGTCTTCTGCTGGTCACGGGTTAGGGCTTTTGCCGGATAGATGGCAAGGGCGGTTGCATCCCGAACCTCCTGGCGTATGGTGAGGAATGGCAGCAGAAAGGAGAGGGTTTTTCCTGATGCTGTCGGAGTACAGAGGATAACATCCTCACCGGCTGCAATTGCCTCTATTGCTTCAGCCTGGTGGGAGTACAGCGTTATTTTTTCCTTCTCCAGCCAGTCTTTCACCCGGGCGGGGAGGACAACCGGAGCCGGAGACCGGGCAGCATCCTTCCCTGGGATTCTCTGGATGTGTGCAATATATTCAGAGTACCGCCGGTTCTCCAGGAGAAATTCAAGAAAACCGGAGACGCTCATACCACTCTGAAAAAAGACGCTCAAGAAGGAAGGCCAGACTTACCACATCCTGCCTGTTATGTTCAACAATCGGGACCAGGGGGCCTGGATTCTTCGTCTCCATGTACCTGCAGTACCATTCAGGTACAAGGGCACCAGGGAGATCCTCATCCCTGATGATATCCAGAATCCGTGCCTCAAGGGTACCCAGCCTGCAGTCCGGGACAGCATGTTTCCACAGGCGCCGTGAGGGGTGGAGGAGATCATAATGGGGCATTGCAGGAAGGGGAGGGAGCCCGTAATAAGCCAGCCGATCCGCAATATACGGGATATCAAAACTCCTGCCATTAAAGCTGACAAGAACGGCATCTTCAGGGATCTCCTCCATGAATGCAGACAGGGCCGGTGCTTCCTCACTGATATCACGAAGAAGATACTGCTTCACCTGCAACTCCCCGCCCCTGAAGAGTACCCAAGACCTATCAGAATGGCCGGCCTGCCAAAGATACCAAGAGTCTCGATATCAACAAACCGGAATGATTCAGGAGAGAAGAGACCGGATGTCAGAAGCGTGAGCGGGTGGGCTGCCCCTTTTCGTGCGGTACTGAGTCGGCAGATAGCAACCGGTTCCTGCTCCAGTACCTCAAGCACACTGAGAGCAGATGGACGGTACTTTCTCATTCGTGCCATATCCCGCAGCGTTTTACAACCCTTCGATCTCAGCCGTGCAGATACTGCAGGACCAACCCCCCGCACCAACGTCAGGTCATGATCAAACAGGGCATGAATATCCGATCTGCCATGCCGGATACATGGTGCAGAAGACCGGGAACTGATAACATAATACTCCCCCTCCTGATTTCTCCGCTCTTCGCCGGAAAAACAGTCCTCAAGACAGACATCAGAATAGTCACGACAGAGCCTGGATAACAGCTGCTGGTTCTCGAAAAACACAGACTCCCTGACCGGATACCGGTTCAGACCAAGCCTGAATATGTTATCATGAGGGACAATGGTATACTCAGGTGATGCAGCTATCTTCTCCTGCCATCTCCTCCCGATACCTGCAAGATCAGCCCCTGCCATACTCCAAGGTCATCAAATGAGCATATAAAGGATGAAGGCCGCAGGGTGAAAGTGAAGAGGACCGTGTCACCGCCTTGCCAGCTCTAAACAGGGTCTGCCTGCCATTATCCCAGTGACTGCACTGGTCCCGATCCGGTATACATCATCAAGAGCAGTCGGGTGCCCGGTAATGCCACCATATCCATCCATATTAGAAGCAAGGTACCCAGCACAATGGGTAAAACCCAGAATATTAAAGAGAGCCCTCATCATCGGATATGCTGTATCAAAGACATCTGCCTGATCCATCCCTGCAGTCGAGAGAAAATACCCACGGCGGAGCTTTTTCTCCTCCGGACTGATGATATGAGAACCAAGGACAAAATGCCTGACCCAGATATAATGGGCACGATCAATAAATGACTTGAGTTCAGCGGTAATGCCCATGGTATAGATAGGTGAACTGATGATGATACAGTCAGCGGCAAGCATCCGGTCATAGAGCTCCCGCACTGCATCGTCCATGATACAGGTGCCAGTCTGATGACAGGCATTGCATCCTTTGCATGATGAGTATTCTAGGGTGGAAAGAACCACCTTCTCGGTGATCCCCCCGGCATCTGAAGCTCCTGCCAGAAACCGATCAAGAAGTTGTTCAGTATTTCCTCTTCGACGCGGACTTCCGGAGAGCCCGATGACCGTGACCGTCTTCTTCAAGTCAATCGCTCCTTCATTGTCTCTAGTACTGACCGGGAGAGAGATAAGGCATCTCCTCTTGCAGTCGGGTGTGACATAACTGCTCCTTTTTCATCAACATGCCGTATCATCAGGTATGACAGATCACGGTTTTTGACTTCAATGACGTGAAAGAAACATTTGACAACCGGAATGGCCGCATCAAACACATAATCCCAGTCTTGACCTGCGGTTGAGATGAATATGCCCCATCGCTTCCCAATCCGTTCAGGAGGGACGACCGGGAGTTTGAGCACATATTTTCTGGATCTGAAAACCTGTGCCCGATCAACGAGTGCTTTAGCCTGGGCACAGATGCTCATGCAGTAGATGGGTGCGGACAGGATGATACAGTCTGCCTCAAGAATCTGGTCATGAAGAAGATCCATACCATCATGATTGACACAGGCGTTGAGTTTTTCACAGGCATTACACCCGCGACAGGGAGCAATATCTGCATCACTCAGGACGACCTTCGTAACACGAACATCCGGGTCCTGTCCCATCTCATCAAGAATCCAGTCAAGGAGTATCTCAGAATTGCCATGTCGCCGGGGACTTCCAGCAATGGCGAGCACTCGGATAGGTGTCATAAAAATTTTTTAGAGGTTTTTAAAGCAGAGATACCAGTCCTTACACTCATATCCCTGGGAAAGACGGACCTTTGCATCTTCCATGGTTGCGGGGGCCGGGACGACGACCTTCTCACCAGGCTGCCAGTTTGCCGGGGTAGCAACGCCAGCCTTATCTGTTGTCTGAAGTGCCTTGACCAGCCTGATGATCTCGGGAATATACCGGCCATTGCTGAGGGGATAATAGATCATAGCCCGTAAAATACCCTTGTCGTCGATGAAGAATACCGCCCTGACTGCAGCAGTCGAGCTCTGACCAGGATGGATCATCCCGTATTTTGAGGCCACATTCATATCAAGGTCAGCAATAATCGGGAACGGAATCTCAACTCCCATCTTTTCCTTGACATTCATGACCCATGCCAGGTGGGAATGGACACTGTCGATGGAAAGACCGATCAGCTGAACATTGAGTGCTTTAAACTCAGCTTCAGCCTGTGAAAATGCAATAAATTCAGTAGTACAGACCGGTGTAAAGTCTGCCGGATGGGAAAAGAGCACTACCCATTTCCCCTTCAGGTCGGAGAGTTTTAATTTTCCATGGGTTGTTACCGCTTCAAAATCCGGTGCAGGCTCACCAAGGATGGGAAATCCCACCCCGTCACATTCGCACTCTTCTTCATAACACATAAGCAATCACATTATCTCTTCTTCGATTACCTTTCCATTCACATAGGCAGGCATTCCGGCCAGGAGATACGCGACCCGGAGTGCTTCTTCAACTTCATCCTTGGTTACTCCCAGATTTTTCGCACCTGCCATCTGGGCCTTGATCGCATGCTGATCCCTCATGGAAGCAGCAATTGCAATCGCGATGAGTTTTTTTGTCTTTCGGGACAATGCCCCGTCATCCCAGATATACTGGTCCAGGCGGAGAATCATCTCATGTATGTCAGGGTCGGTCTCAGCCAGTTTCTTAAAGATTTTGGGGACCTTTCCTATCTTCTTCTCAAGATCATCCATCCCTGAAGACATGTCCCTCACCCCTGAAGAACCATCGGTTCGCCACAGCAGACGAGTTCTCCCCCTCCGACTTCAAGAACTTTGACTACATTTCCACAGATTTCACACTCATACACTTGTCCTTCTTCTGATACATTTACCATTGAAATCTCCTCCGAAAGAATATGTTCATCAGGCGATACGTGGCATAAAGCCGGGCTAAAAAAAGAAAATTACCGTTTTGGTGGATTAATTGCATCCTCAGGGGTCTTCACATCTTCGCGAATGTGCGTCATGGGGAAGCAGTCATACATCTCACAGGCACAAGCAGGACATTTCCGTAAATCCTGTTCAGCCTCGGTAAATTCAAGTGCTTTGCCACAATCAATACATACGTATTTTCCCGGGCCGACCTTTTCGCCAGCCTTGACCTTTTTTGCTTCGGTCACGGTTGTCACCATATCAGTAATCATCCTTTATCTTTATAACTGATTCGAATCCGTACTTGCCAAAATAGACTCGATTCAGGATATAATACCGGCAATTTTCACTGGATCATGAAATGAACCTGATAGGAAAGACAGTGAATTAAAGAATGATGATGTGAACAGTATAGTATGAAACCACAAATCCTTGCGCTTCTGGGAAGTCCTCTTCCGGAAGGAAATACGGCTAAACTTTTAAAACAGGCAATAGCCGGTGCTGAAAAGGCAGGATGCGAGGTGACCCTCATTGATGTACCGTCCCTTGAGTTCTCATCATGCAGGGAGATGTATTACTGTAAGGAACAGTCCTCCTGCATCATGGAAGATGATATGATCCCTATATATCCATTACTCAAAAACATGGACAGCCTCATCATCGCCACACCGGTCATGACCATGGGAGTTCCCGGCCACCTGAAATCATTCATGGACCGGTGCCAGGTTTTTTATTGCGCAAAATATGAACGAAAGGCACCCCTGATCCCAGCAGAGAAGCGCAAAACCAGAAAGACCCTGCTGTTATCAATATCAGGCATGAACCTGCCCAATAACTTTGACGGAATAAAGATCTCCACCCGGGCATTTTGTGATATCCTTGACTGTAGACTTGCAGATGAGTTGCTCATAAAAGATATGGATAATAAGGTGGATCTGGACCGGTTCCCGGACCTGCTGAAAGAGGCATATGATAAAGGATTTGCCCTTGGGTCAGCCCTGACCAAACATTCATGATCAGAGGTATCCAAGACTGCGAAGGGAGGTGACCTTCCCTTTGGTATAGATCAGGTGATCAAGAAGGCTGATGCCAAGAATCTTCCCGGCCTCTGAGAGTTGCCTGGTCACCGTGATATCTTCAGAACTTGGTTCAGGGTTTCCGGAGGGATGGTTGTGGATGCAGATGATCGCAGCCGCCCTGTCGGTTATCGCATCGGCAAAGACTTCCCGTGGATGGACAAGGCTGTGATTTAATAGTCCCATTGTAATGGTACGGGTGCAAATAACTTCTGAAGCGCCATTCAGGGTGGTAACGAGGAAATGTTCCTGTGATTTTCCAGAAAGGTCAGTCACCTCAGATATCTTCAGGATATGATCCGGCTCGGTTATCCGGATCCGTTCCTTTTCTGCAGGGGTCCCGTACCGGTTGGCAAGTTCAAAACAGGCCATGAGCACCGCTGCTTTTGTCGGGCCAATGCCATTTATCTCAAGAAGTGTATCATAGGACGGAAGGTTGTCTTTCTTTAGAAGATCTGCAACCTGTCTGGAGATGGTGAGGATATCATAATTTTTCGTTCCTTTTCCCAGGATTGCTGCGATGAGTTCACTATCTTTCAGGGCAGATGCCCCTTTCTTTTCAATCTTCTCCCTGGGGCGGTCAAGGGGATCAATATCAGTTATCCGCTTGGCAGGCATATCTATGCCCTCATTTGTTATCCGGAGTGAATGATGAGATTACTGATCCGATCCTCTCGAAACCCTTATCCTCATGGATCTCGATGTTATCAGTATGGCAACCAAAGATAACCTAATGGAAGGGTTTGCAGGGGAGTCCCAGGCAAACAGAAAATATGCATCATTTTCAGAGAAGGCTGCCGAAGAAGGGTTTTCAAAAGTTGCAACCCTCTTTAAGGCTGCATCACTTGCAGAAGAGATACATGCACGCCGCCACCTGCAGGTATATGGAATCCAAGGAACCCTGGAGAACCTCTCCGCAGCAATTGAAGGTGAGACTGAAGAATTTACCCATATGTACCCGGAGTTTATCAAGCAGTCCCAGGCAGAGGGAAATGAGGATGCCACAAGGTCATTCACCTTTGCCATGAAGGCAGAACAGGTCCATGCAGGACTCTATGAAAAGGCACGTGCAGCTGTAAAGGCAGGAAAGGATCTGGAAGTTTCCAAGATATTCCTCTGCCCCGTCTGTGGCAATGTTGTGCTGGAATCAGCTCCTGGTGCCTGTCCTATTTGTGGTGTTCCTGGGAAAAAGTTTCAGGAAGTAACCCTCTGATCCTGCAGCCCTGATTCGCAGAGCCAGGACAAAATCATAACATTTTTATAAGCCTGCTTATGCAAGGCATATTACTAAATAGGCGTCAATAACCACACTATACTTGTTATCCATGGACCGGTATTCACCAGAGCTCGAACGTGTCAAGCAATTATTACGTCAATCTCCCCGTGGAATGACTGTCATTGAATTGTCACGTGCATTGAATATCAACCGTAACTCCATGGCGAAATATCTCGACGTTCTGGTCATATCAGGGGACGTGGAATTTGACCGGATAGGACCTGCGAAACATTTTTCCTCTCGCAGAGGATGCCGCTGTATGAGATGCTTAGTGTGACGTATGACTGCATTCTCATCCTGGATGCATACAATGTTGTCACCTTCGCAAACACTGCATTCTTTGAAGCGGAAGGGTTGGGACCGGAGACCATCATCGGAAAGAAGATCTTCACCCTGAACCTGAAGATGGTCAGTGATGATATATTAAACGGACTTGAAAGTGCAGGACCTGGGATAACCCTGCAGAAAGAGCTGATCATCAATGCAGACTCAAATGTCAGGATTTTTAATGTAAAGATGATCGGAACCGTCCTGCATGGCGGTATACACGGGATAACTATTTTTTATGAAGATATAACAAAGAAAAGACTCTGTCAGGAGCGCCTGAAATCCAGTGAAAAACTCTACCGGGCCGTAGTTGAAGACCAGACAGAGTTATTATCCGTTATCTCCCGGACAGGACCGTCATTTTTGCTAATCAGGCATACTGCCGTGCATTCGGTGTTGACAAGGATGATATCATCGGGAAGAAATTCACTCCGCCCATACCACCCAGGGATATGAAGCGGGTACGATCGCAGTTTGCTGATATCACCGTCAATAACCCGATTGTTACTACTGAAAACCCGGTCATTATGCCTGACATGACACTTGCATGGCATAAATGGACAAATCGTGGGCTGTTTAATGACGAAGGGGAGCTGGTGGAATATCAGTCAGTCGGTCGTGATATCACCAGTCAGGTTCGGGGGGAAAAAGCGAAAATGGATCTTATCTTTGAGATAACGCTCCTCTCGGACTTCACAACCGGTCTTCTGGCGATAGAGAATTCCGACCAGCTCTATCAATACCTTGGTGATTACCTGAAAAAGACCGCGCCGCATTCATGCATTATTATTGTGTCATTTTCAAAGTCACAAGGGGCCGTCAGGGTGATCTCACAGGGAACTCACTGGCGAAACAAAAAATTGTCAGATTATTTTGAGAATCTCATCGGAAAGTCATTTCCCTGCATAGTAGGAGTCCGGACGGTCCTCTCACCCAGATTACTCTCCCCGATGCCCCCGAACATCTTTGATTATCCGGGGATATCTGGAACACCATTCGCATGCCTTGGCAGGTACCTGAGCCAGTATGAGGTTCACTGTATGGGAATCGGACTAGAAGAGGAGTGCCAGGGATCAGTACTTTTTATTTCACGTGCAGGAAATCCACCAGGTCCCGAACGTCTTGTTGAGACACTTCTCAGGCAGACCGGGGCATTTCTGCTCAGAGTAAAGGAAAATTTGAAAGATACATAAAACACGGGAGTGTGTGGTTTTGGGAGAGAGTCTTCCCGTGTTCTGGTATCATAATATTCAGAATATACGTAGGTTTTGCCAAACTCATACATTCAGGTGGCCATGGTTCAGGACCGAATTTTTTCCAAGGCTTCTTCAGCTGCAATGCGGACAAAACAATTATCATACTGGCATACCTGCTCAAGATGGCGTACTGCCTCTTTGGCCCGGATATTGCCAAGGGCTTCAGCAACAATGAACCGCACCATCTGATCTTCATCCTTTAAGAGTGGAAGGAGATGCGGGACCACGTTTTCATCGCCAATTGTTCCGAGTGCTTCAGCCATGAACATCCTGACCCATTCATTATCATGGACCAGGGACTGAATCATATACTGATATGCCGGTTTCCCCATGCTGGCAAGTTTCAAGGCTATTGTGCATCTTTCTTCGTTTGTACTGGACAAGAGTTTCATATAGTGGGTTTCAGGCATGCTTACACCTTGTAAGAGGTATCCATACGATCGATAGTGACCATCCGGACATAACACTCCTACATTCTTCCATTCTCATTCAGACCGGCATAAACCTACGCCATGCGAATACGAATTGCGAATATGCATATCCACTTCAGAAAGATAAGTGCCATGAGATGATTTTCATCAATCGATAATCAAAAAAGTTCAACTTCTCCGATATCCAGGAGGGGGTACATCACAGATCACAACCTCCATCAGAATCAGTCATCAGGAAAAATGTCATATCCGGGATGCGGTATGACAGATATGAAAAACCGAGTATACCATATATAAGTACGTGTACTGGAGTCCTGCTTCACAGATCTTTACATGTCATGTAACATGATACTATCATATGTCCGGCTTGCCAGTGCCCGTATGTACGGAAGAAAGGATATCCCTTCATATGTCATCCGCCCCCTCATTGAGTCAGAAATCACCTCCTTCCGGTGTCCTGGGAGAACAAAATCCTGCGATGAAGGAGAGAATTTCTGATGCTGTTCTCATTCTTGATGAATACCTTGGTATATCATACTACAATCAGGAATTCTCCTATCTGGAATCAGCCGATGAACGAAATTACATCGGAAAAAATCTCATGCAATGTTTCTTCCGGATGATTCCCCCCTCCATGTATGAGTACATCGAGACGATTGTTCCGGGAATGGTAATCAGGAAGACCCATACCATCCATGCCGCTGACCAGGACTACTGCTTTCAGTACCAGATACTGGGGACTTTGCATGGGAACGGACGGCCGGGAGTAATCATCCTGATAAAACCAGAACCTGATAATCTGTGTACCTGACCGATAGAAAGGCGATAGATAGAACCAATAGAGCACACTGAATGGGAATGCAGAACATAGTGTGAGATGATGAGGAATCAATACCTGCACGGACCTGACATACTGGCCCGTACGGCTCTTCTGATTCATTCAGACAATCCGAAATAAAAAAAGAGGGAAAAGAGGGAAATTATTCAGGATGACTCTGCATTTTGAGGGTTTTTATTTCAGGATCTTTTCAATTGCTTCTTCTGCACTGACACGGACAAAGCAATTATCCTCTCTGCACACTTCTTCAAGATAAGGAATAGCATCTTTTGAACCAAGATTTCCAAGGGACTCTGCTGCCATGAACCGAACCATCTGGTCCTCATCTTTCAGAAGTGGAAGCAGGTTTGGGAGTGCCTGGGCATCACCTATGTTTCCAAGTGCTTCGGCCATGAACATTCGGACCCATTCATTCTCATCTGCAAGTGACTGGACAATATATTGATATGCTGGTTTTCCGATCTTTGCAAGATCAAGCGCTACGGAGCATTTTTCTGCTTTGTCGCAGGATACAAGACGTTTATAATGCGTTTCGGGCATAACTATCACCTATGGGAGAACCAGGACGAACAGCACACAGGAAAACTGTCCGCATGATTGTTCCCGACCTCCCTACTCACAACTCTTGTGAGAACCGGTTATTAAGCATACGCCATGCGTATACGAAATGCAATTGTGCATATCAAAAATCAGAGAGTAATCAATACTACTAAACCAAAGGGATTTTATTAAGCTTGAATATCATACTGAACAAGAGCTCATTGAGAGATTTCTCATGATTTTCTGATCTCGAGTATCATACGCAGTCTGTCAGTCAGCTCTGATCACTGCGCCATGACGAATCCTCTCTGATCATGATCATCCAACAGGGAGATTTCAGGGGAATGTAATGCATGGCGTCATGCCTTTTCTCTATAAGAAATGCATGAGATATATAGGTAACTTTAAAGGACTCCCATTAAATCTTTTTCAAATAATTTTACACCAAAGGATGTATGTTCACCCGTGCCATCATGGTGCTGGTGACACGGCGAACAAAGGAGAGAAGCCATGAAAAGACTCATCGTTTCAGGACTTCGGACCTGTGACCGAAAGGACATCGTCGCAGCTGAAATCTCGAAATATATTATGGAGATAGGAGGCGTCGATGAGATCGTGTCCGGTGGTTCAGAGGGCGTGGACCTCTTTGCCAAAGAATATGCACAGGAGAATGGAATTAAGTATGTTGAGTTCCTTCCAGACTGGCAGAGTCACATCAATGCAGCCAGTTTTATCCGGGATGCCCGAATGGTTGAGTATGGCACTCATCTGCTTGTCCTCTCAAACGGAATCAGCAAGGAATCTTTAAACCTTATCGAAGAGGCCAGAAGAAACCGCCTCACCATCAAAACAATTGGCGTCTTTAAAGGAATGCCCGGACATGAAAGCGGGTATGCCGGTGCATATCCGGGAACATTCTATTAATGCCACACGGGATCTCCTCCATCCCTCCAAATACATACCCGGATGCATGAGACCCTCCTCTCATGTCTTTTGTTTCTGTTGACTGAATGTCCCAGTCTTTTTTCGCATAGTATGATTACTCCTGAGAGAGTATATCGGATTATGAATAATCTAAAGAAGAAAATGAAATCAAGAGATATTCGGGAAGAGAGAATTGCAGGATTTTATTTTACGTTTTAATTTAGTATATAAAAGTATTTTTTATGGAGTTTAGATAAGATACCTATTTTTAACCACAAATGCAAGGATGTTTGTTCACATGTGCATCGGTGCTGATGCCACATGAACCAGGAGAGAATAACCATGAAGAAACTCATTGTAACCGGCCTTCGGACCTGCGAAAGAAAAGACCTCGTATATGCAGAAATCAGCAAGTATATCTCTGAAATTGGCGGAGTTGACGAGATTGTATCAGGTGGATCCAAAGGTGTTGACACCTATACCAGACAGTATGCAGAAGAACACGGCATCAAATTCAAGGAGTTCACCCCTGACTTCCAGAGCCATATCAATGCTGCAACCTTCATCCGTGATTCAGAGATGGCTGAATATGGAACTCACCTGCTTGTCCTCTCAAACGGAATCAGCAAAGAATCAAAGAACCTCATCGCTGAAGCACGATCACACAATCTTCAGGTAAAAAGTGTCGGAGGATTTGAAGGACCTTCAGAGAGTGAGATGTACAGACCCGGTACCGTCCCGACCCTTTACTAAACACCATCCCCAAATTCCTCGGGATCTCTATCACCATACATGGGAGATACCCTCCTTTATCCCATGTTTCATGAAATAAAAAGCATGGAACGTTTTTATTCTTCGAAAGCTCATCCTTTCTGACATGGATGCTTTTTTGCCTGAAGATATCTCTCTACAGACGACGGATGAAAAACCTCACCCGCTTCTGAAATATCTGAAGGGCTTTCAGGCAGGTTACGAATTTTCTGAATTATCACCAGAAGAGCAGTCCTTCTCAACAGAGATCATTGATGATTTCTCTTATTATATGTGGTTGTATCAGGATCAGACACCGGGCAACTGGACAAAGGATGGAGTTGAAAGGACATTGCTCATTCATTATCCCAGGTCACTCATCCATTGCGAGGAGTATATCCTGGCAGTCCCGATCATTTTGTCCCGTTTTTTTGCATACTGTGCATCAGATAACCAGATGATAGGAGAAGAAGGTCTTCCGGAACATATGCCGGCTCTGACCACTCAGTATTATTGCCGGATGGATGAATCACAGTACTGGGGACCGAGAAAAGCATTCATCTTCCTTGCGCTCGCCGCCGGCGTTGATAGTTCCCATGATGATGCCATGTCCACTTTTATCTACCGATTCATTCAAAACCAGGTACCGGGAAAAGATGAACAGACCATACGCTCCTTAACGCACGTCTTATACGAATGGCTGTTCCCTTTCTCTGACTCCAGGGAGCTCGCATCCCTGGATCCGGATTCCTACCGGCATTGTGCACCAGTTATCAGCACACTTATAAAATACCTGGCTATTGGATGCGGGATTCCTCCCATGGAATGGACAGGGGCAGATATATCGCGATCTCTTACCGATCATCTCATCACAATCCCGGACCTTGATAACAGGCAGCACTATATCGTCCCCATCCTCCTATCTTTCTTTACCTTCCTTTCAAAAGAGCAGTTACAACCCCATGCTGATGAGATATGTCATGTATTGGCTTCTCCTGACCGGAAGATATGACCAGCCCTCCCATAATCATCCTCCGGTTGGATACTCTGTGATAAACAATAATTTTGTCCTTCAGTTATGTCAGTTAAGCAGATAATGATAAACGCTTCTTTATAATTTATAAATGTATGCCATAAGGACTCCTGAAAAAATATCTATTTTTAACGTCAAATGCAAGGATGTTTGTTCACAAGTGGCATCATGGTGCTGATGACACACGAACCATAAGGAGAGAATGACCATGAAGAAACTCATCGTGACAGGACTTCGGACCTGCGAAAGAAAAGACCTCGTATATGCAGAAATCAACAAGTACATCTCGGAGATCGGTGGAGTTGATGAGATTGTATCCGGAGGATCCGGTGGAGTTGATATGTTCACGAAAGAATATGCACAGGAACATGGCATCAAGTTCAGGGAATTTGCCCCGGATTTCCAGAGCCATATCAATGCAGCAACCTTTGTCCGTGATGCAGAGATGGCAGAATACGCAACCCACCTGCTTGTCCTCTCAAACGGGATCAGTAAGGAATCAAAGAACCTCATCGCTGAGGCAAAGGCAAACAATCTTCAGGTAAAAAGCGTTGGTGGCTTTGAAGGACGTTCCGAGGCAGACCACTACCACCCCGGTGTAGTCCCGACCCCATACTAACCCTGAATACCAATCTTTCTGATTCCTCACCTATCACCAACCATGAGAAATACCCTCTATTTCTCTTACAGGTTTATATTCAAACCTGTGTCCGATAATTTTTTCCACCATTTCTTGTGCCCTGGATTCAAATCATCATCTTCATCTGTATACACAGCATGGTTTTTTTAATAGGAGTTACGCAGAAGAGCCTCCAAAAATTTTATAGCGCATATTTTGGTCTCTGAAGGTACTCTGAAATCCCTACTTTTGTGATTTGCCATTGAGCATTATATGGGGTGACACCATTCAAAAAAT